>Ga0325405_1004427_pt1 | contig 14365 bp, 9 predicted proteins | sample PopdelMetagenome_21_FD_205663 | JGI IMG/M metagenome (GOLD analysis project Ga0325405, IMG submission 205663) | Populus deltoides microbial communities from Bellville, Georgia, United States - Xylem-Control-R2 | ecosystem: Host-associated > Plants > Phyllosphere > Stem > Wood/Secondary xylem... | reverse complement strand
ACCATCCCTAATGGAAAACTGACCTCTGTATAAGCATTTAAAAAGTAACAAGACTATAAAACTGGTGGATCACAGGAACGAAATCCGTACCTGCCATTTTGCCATGTTCATGGGCTAGCCATTGGGGTCAAGGAAAGAACTCAATTATTCGATGCCATATTCCATGGCTAAACTAATCGCAGCTCGAGAGGCATAGTTAATTTATACTAACTTAGCGGACGCTCCCAGGGCTGAACAAAATAATACCATCTGGCGAAAGATTTGCTTGCAACTTTATTTTTCATTTTTTAATTAAATTTTTAGTGCGTGCGTGCGAGTGTATGGTAACTTGGTGCAAGCTATATTTTAAAAGTATCGAATCATGCCGACAATTGTGAATTACATTGAAAGCTTCATAAAAAGAAGCAGCAACTTAAGCAGCACTTGATCAGATAAAAGTACACGTATTTTTTAGATCCAACCAATTAATGAAGATACGGTGGCGTGGTGGTATTTATAGTAATAATTGTTTTTTAAAATATTTTTTATTTTAAAATATATTAAATAATTTTTTTTATTTTTTAAATTATTTTTTACATTAGCCAATTAAAAAAATTAATTTAAAATAAAGAAAAAAAAATTTAATTTTTTTCTAAACACAAAAACAAAAACAAAGAGATACAGAAACTCAGCCACGAATCCTTGTAAATGACTTGTGATTGTAATTTTTTTTTATTTAGGGTATTGGAGAGTGTAATAATGATTATTTTTAAAAATAATTTTTGTTTAAAAATATATTAAAATAATATTTTTTTATTTTTTTAAAATTATTTTTTACATTAGCCGGAAACTCTTGTGATTGCAATCTCTGTTTTTTTTATTCCAGTGGTATTTTGAAAGTGTGATAGTGGTTGCTTTTTAAAATATTTTTTTGCTTATAAATATATTAAAATAATTTTTATTTTTATTTTTTAAAAAATATTTTTGATATCAACATATTAAAATAATTTAAAAATATATAAAAAATAATTTCAAAAAGTTTTTAAATTTTTTTTATCAAACCTCCCTTCAAAACGTAATAGTATACAGGGGCTTAATTGCATGGTTGCTGTGGATGGAGCAGGCCTGTGAGCTTGAAACCGCGAATCAAAGTGAGATCTAGCTTTCAATAAGATCTTATATGCATCCAATATATATTATAACTCAAAATACCTTCAATATTATATACATGCATCTTCCATGGCATAAAATTATATTATAGAATATAATTTATGAATATTGCCTATTTGTATGTCATTATCTAATATTTATGAATATTGCCTATTTGTAATTTGTAATAATAAAAATAGGCGCGGTGGTCTCTAAGAAATATTTGTATTTAATTAAGATGATGTTAATATAATTTCTGTTTTTAAAATATTTTTATTTTAAAAAAATTAAAATATATTTTTAATTTTTTTTATTTTTTTAAAGTAATGATATAAAACATAAAAAATTTATTTAAATATATCTTACAGTAAAAAGATATTTTAAACCCAAGTGCTGCTACTCTGCTACATGTCAAGAACTTCATGGCACAAAACGTGACAGCAATACATTTGAGGCTCACCTAATCAACAATTGGCACGAATTTGCATCGCAATGAAGACAAGAAATTCAGTAGCTTAAGGGGGTACAAATCCTCTAAGATTCAAGCACTTGTCCAGCAGAGTATCAATTCATCATCATCCAAAGAACTGACAAGTGACATGAAACGGTACTCACACGGCCAGCTAAAGCCACGAATCTCTAAAGGTTACTCAAAACTCCCGGCCGACACGGCTTCCATTTCCTTCAATATGAAGATTACAGAACCCATAAATCCCCCCTGAGATCTCTCACTGCTCGTCTACACTAAAACATCAAACCTGAAAAGAAACAAACTTTCTTACCAAATGTCATCTCCAAAACGCAACTCTCTTTACCCACAAGTTATTCTCTCAAACCCAGAAGCCATTTCTGCCACTTCTTCTACTCCATCCTCTTTGTATCCTACTACTGGCATGAAAGACTTGGCAGAGAATCTCTTCCCTGAAGACGACAACAACAACGACTTAGGTTCGCCGCTGGGCTCAAACTCTGAACCCCATGAAGAAGTCCTGATCAAGATCTCAGGATCAATAGTTCATTTGATTGAGAGAGATCATAGCGTGGAACTGGCTTGTGGGGATTTCTTTATAGTGAGTCTTAAACAAGGTGACACTATTGTTGCTGTTTTTGCTCGTGTAGGTGATGATATTCAGTGGCCTCTGGCTAATGATGAGGCAGCAGTAAAGCTTGATGGATCACATTACTTTTTCACTCTTTGGGTGCCTGGAAATGAATCAGATAGGGGCGAGTTAAATAAGGGAGAAGTTGAGTTGTTGAATTATGGGGTTACTTTTGCTTCGAAAGGACAAGAGGGTTTGTTGAAGGAGTTAGATAAGATATTGGAATGTTATAGTTCGTTTTCGGTGCAGGAAGTGAATGAGAGTGGAGGGAAGTGGGAGGTAGTTGATGGGAGCGTAGCGGAGAAGATATCCCCGGATGAGTTAGAGAAGAAGAAAGAATTGACGGAGAAGAGTTCTGCCGCGTATTGGACAGTGTTGGCTCCTAATGTGGAGGATTATAGCTCAAGTATTGCTAGGTTGATTGCGGCGGGGTCAGGGCAGTTGATCAAGGGAATTTTCTGGTGTGGAGATGTGACTGTGGATAGGTTGAAGTGGGGTAATGAGTTCTTCAAGATAAGGATTGATAAGAGTTCGGATTCAGATATCAGTCCAGGGACTTTGAGGAGGATCAAAAGGTTTGGTTTCACCGTTGATTATTGGTTTAATTTTTTATTATTGGGTTTCAATTCTAATTTTTTAACTTTTAGCTATCTAGTTTTGCTATTTTTTTAAGAAATTTGATTGTTATGGCTGATCTCATCATTCTGTCTGTGGAAGTTGCATGGTTATAACAGAAGCAGCATGCTCTTTGATTTTTGGAGTTGCGTAAATGCTTTTTGATATGCATATTGGTGCTCATCTCTGAATTTTAAAGATGTAAATAATTTTTAATATGTTCGTTTCCCCTCTCCCCTCTTTGGTTCGTGTAAATTAATATTAAGTAGTATGTATTGATTCATGATTTTATCGCGGGATGTTTGCAGGGTTAAGAAGTTGACGAAAATGTCAGAGGGAGTGGCTCTTGGAATTCTTACTGGGGTTGTGAAAGTCTCTGGATTCTTTACAAGTCCAATTGTGAACTCTAAAGTGGGCAAGAAATTTTTTAGCCTAATGCCAGGAGAAATTGTTCTGGCTTCCTTGGATGGATTTAGTAAGTGATTCGTTCGCAATTGTTTGGTTTGTTTTTCCTCAATTTGTGAGGTTGTCAGAACTGCAATCCGACTCACAATACTGTTTCCTCCGCGTGCCATTTCTATGCTTGTGCAGACAAGGTGTGTGATGCTGTTGAAGTTGCTGGAAAGAATGTCATGTCAACCTCGTCAATTGTGACAACTGGACTTGTCTCACACCGGTATATCTCAATCTAATTCTTATTAAATTGATGCTCCACTTGAATAATCGTTTATCACTTTAATTGCTTTTTTCTTTTGGCACTATACTCCAATTGTTTTCATTCAAACAAGTGTAATGTTGCTGGCGAGTTGGAATTAAAATCTGTGGTATTCTGTTCCTTTATGGTGGATTCTTTATTTTTCTATAAGGTTGTTGGTTGCTTTAGAGGCAGGTCTTGTTCCCCTGATCTGGGTATCTGGCCAGCAGTGGCAGGATAGTCTTGGATGAGATTTTAGACAGGATATATAGTCTGAATCGAATATTTAACTTTCTATTCTTGTACATGAGTTCTCGTTTGATGCTATGATTGGATATTTCCTCTACAGATATGGAGAAGAAGCAGGGAAGGCAACAAATGAAGGGTTTGATGCTGCTGGTCATGCTATTGGCACTGCCTGGGCTGTCTTCAAGATAAGAAAGGCTCTTAACCCAAAGAGTGTCTTCAAACCGACAACTCTTGTAAAAGCTGCTGCACGGGCAAATTCTACTGAAATGAAGCCTAAAAATATACCAATTGAAGACTGAAGACAACTAATCTTGTACTTGTTTTTTTTTTGAACAAGGAGGAATCCCACAAGGCTGCTTTTTAGTTTGTTGAGTTTGTAATAGCTTGTCAGGGAATGCAAATCTCTATCTGTATGTGTTTATTTCGTTTTACTTATCTAATGGATGATTTTAAGGGATCAAGTTTTGTGTATTATTCGTTTCTTTTACCTGGATCTCAGCAGCAAAGGCTTTTGTTACTTGGCACTTGCACAGAATAAGAGGTGAATTGGTGGCTGACAAAATGAAATCTCCGTCTCAAATATCTTGTAGATTGAGAAAGATGCATCAGTCCTTGCTGGACTCTTAGAAGTTCAATATATGTACTTATTGACACAACTGACGAATATATGCTGCTACTAAATTCACTGCTTGAAATGCGTACAATCAATTCATAGTTCTCTCTCTCAGACCTCAGTAACTAGTTTTAAATGGCTTGTAAGTTCAGAGATCCCACACAATCCCGGCAACAGAGCCAACAGCTGCAGCTATATATGGTGATCACGAGGCAACTCATACTGAAAATCTGAAGCCCTAGCCACTGGCTCTCATCCATCGCCCAATCTTCTTCCGAGAAATATGCATCTCGATGGGCAATGGACCCGCAATGCAAGTGCACCACGGAAAGATCAACGTGAAACTTGAATCTTGTCATAGATTCATGACTTGTAAGGTCATTACTGCTTGAAATATCAAACCTGATAGGCACCAACAAGGTGAACGACGATTGCAACATTGGCAATGTCTAATAGCCAACAGGGGTTGTAGAACCAAAACCAGTCAAAAGATTTCCCGGGGCATAATTTCCAAAAGCTGCATAGCCCATGCATCCACAAAGTAAGTAGAAAACTGTTGTTATAATCATGCTACATAAAGTTGCTTTCTTCATGCCAAAACTGTTGTTATAACACAGTTCAAACGCGTTCGGCTAAATGTTACTAGATGTGGTGTTTTTGCATGTTATGTAGTTTGAACCCCACGGTTACTTTAATATGTATTGAAGTGATTGCGTTTCAAAGTGTATATTAAAATAATATTTATACTAATCCACCACAGCAGTGATGTCGCGGGGTGGCTTATGAATGGGACACGGGTTCCTTTAGTTATGTGGAGGAAGTGTGAAAAGAATAGAGATTACGTAAACAGCCAATTGTGGATTAAAAGCCTAAGCTAGCTAAATTTGTGGCAAGTGAATGCGAGTTGCATAAACTAACCAAATAATCTAAATACCTAAAAAGCACAAACCATTAATCCTAACTGTCGCTAAGCCCAGGAGGTGTCTGACAAAGTGATCTTAAAAAAGAAGCATTTAAAAAAACAAAAGGAATTCTTCATCGCTACTCAAACAAAGCAAAAAAAAGAAGAAAAAGCAGCTAATCTCTTGGAGTCGTCACAAAAGCACCAGGACATTGTTTGATTACTAGCTGCCCCCCTGCAAAAGCAATATCTAAGCTTGTGAAAAAACAACGATTGAGAGGGTTGAAAACATCAAGGGGGTTGGCTGCTAAGTACATGCAGTAGCACGATGTGTATGGAGTTCCTGAAATTAATGAAGCGAGAATTAAGTGAACGGTAAATATATTTTGAAGCTGAAGAAATGCAAACCACTAGAAGCTATTGTTAATGACTAAAGGCATGCAAAATGAGTAGGTTGGGGATGCCATGCCTAGCCAAGACAAAATAATTTGGTGATCTGGTTGGATTACCTACACTTCTTAGGATTTTTGGGCTAAGATTTGATCTTTCTCTGGTCTTCTAGGCTAATGGTAAGACATTGATCAGTCCAATCATTTATTTGGTGGTCTGAAAGAATCATGTCATTTCCATGCCCTTCAATGCTGCCAGATTCTTTAGAGTATTGAAACTGAAATCATATTGAAACAAACATTGATCAACAGTAAAACATGGAATTCACTTTGGTTTTGAGCTTCGAAATTGTTTGATCAAATCTTTTGTTTGTGGACTCACATTTGCTTAACCCCAGCCTTTCGTTGCAACCGATTCTTGATTAAATGCTTTCAAATCTCTCTCTCTCTCTCTTTTTTTCCCGGCCTTCTATTCAAATATTGGTGTATTCGACACTGCGGCCAAAATGCCATTTAAAAAAATATTTGATTTTTTTTATTTTTTATTTTAAATTATTTTAATAAAAATAAATTTTACAAATTAAAAAATATTATTATTATATATATTTTTTAAAAAATATTTGAAACTGCAGTCACTTTTATATTCCAAACAGGCACGATACACATTTTAGAAAACAGTCCACGGCAACACAGTGGGCATCATATCAGTCTAGAATTAAAGTTACAAGTACGAAGACAAAATAAGATTTCAAGGTGAAATTGAGTGCAATATAAGACTACATATATTATGGTAGCCTGCCATTTTTATCAAGATTTATTCACAAATTCACGAATAAACTGTTTTGGCAAGATTCATGATCCCAAACATTTGACTGATTATTTTTTTGTGATAAATCGAGCTGGTCCAATGCAGCCCAACACATTTCTTCTTTCTTGATTTAATTCTCTCTTTTCTGGCAGGCAGTTAGAGAGAATCTTTTTTTTTTCTAAATTACTATGACAACTGTCACTACTAATTATTCCCCTACAAAATAAGAGCACCCTGTTTGCATGCATTTTTGAGAGGCCTATATATTCTCCTCTCTCTTTCTCTCCCTTCAGTCTCCCTACTCTCATTTTATTTATCAAACTCATCAACCACATCAACCTCATCAATGGCGGAAGGTATGATAACTGAGAGCTGTCTGCACCATAAGGCAGAGATGGTGATATTTGAGACTGCCAGAGCAATTACAGAGCTTAGCAATGTCAAAAGCCTTAAATCTACTCCAGCAGTTACTGCTCTCAAGCTCCTTTCGAGCTCTTACAAGCCAGGGCTAAGATTTGCAGCTGTCCAAGCTCTTAACAAGGTCGAACGATTTTACTATAAGTTTTTTTGTTCTTGGTGTTTGTTGTGCTGTTTATGTCTTGACCATTCCATTCACATTTTATCAAAGGTTTTATTTCCTGATCTTGTGATGTTGTGTTTGATGAATTGTGATCTTGTGAACTTGTGATCTTGTGTTTCTTGAATCATGATATGTTTGTTGAATTGTGATCTTGTGTTTCTTCAATTATGATCCTGTCCAAGCTCTTAACAAGGTCGAACAATTTTACTGTAAGTTTTTTTTCTTGGTGTTTGTTGTGCTGTTTATGTCATGACCATTCCATTCACATTTTATCAAAGGTTTCTTTTCCTGATCTTGTGATGTTGTGTTTGATGAATTGTGATCTTATGTTTCTTGAATCATGATATGTTTGTTGAATTGTGATCTTGTGTTTCTTAAATTATGATCCTGTCCAAGCTCTTAACAACGTCGAACGATTTTACTGTAAGTTTTTTTTTCTTGGTGATTGTTGTGCTGTTTATGTCATGACCATTCCATTCATATTTTATCAAAGGTTTCATTTCCTGATCTTGTGATGTTGTGTTTGATGAATTGTGATCTTGTGAACTTGTGATCTTGCGTTTCTTGAATCATGATATGTTTGTTGAATTGTGATCTTGTGTTTCTTGAATTATGATCCTTTCCAGGCTCTTAACAACATCGAACGATTTTACTATAAGTTTTTTTTTTCTTGGTGTTTGTTGTGCTGTTTATGTCATGACCATTCCATTCACATTTTATCAAAGGTTTCATTTCTTGATCTTGTGATGTTGTGTTTGATGAATTGTGATCTTGTGTTTCTTGAATCATGATATGTTTGTTGAATTATGATCTTGTGTTTCTTGAATTATGATCCTGTCCAAGCTCTTAACAAGGTCGAATGATTTTACTGTATGTTTTTTTTATTGTGCTGTTTATGTCATGACCATTCCATTCAAATTTTATCAAAGGTTTCATTTCCTGATCTTGTGATGTTGTGTTTCATGAATTGTGATCTTGTGTTTCTTGAATCATGATATGTTTGTTGAATTGGGATCTTGTGTTTCTTCAATTATGATCCTGTCTAAGCTCTTAACAACGTCGAACGATTTTACTGTAAGTTTTTGTTTTCTTGGAGTTTGTTGTGCTGTTTATGTCATGACCATTCCATTCACATTTTATCAAAGGTTTCATTTCCTGATCTTGTGAAGTTGTGTTTGATGAATTGTGATCTTGTGTTTCTTGAATCATGATATGTTTGTTGAATTGTGATCTTGTGTTTCTTAAATTATGATCCTGTCCAAGCTCTTAACAAGGTCAAATGATTTTACTGTATGTTTTTTTTTTCTTGGAGTTTATTGTGCTGTTTATGTTATGACCATTCCATTCAAATTTTATCAAAGGTTTCATTTCCTGATCTTGTGATGTTGTGTTTCATGAATTGTGATCTTGTGTTTCTTGAATCATGATATGTTTGTTGAATTGCGATCTTGTGTTTCTTCAATTATGATCCTGTCCAAGCTCTTAACAACGTCGAATGATTTTACTGTAAGTTTTTGTTTTCTTGGAGTTTGTTGTGCTGTTTATGTCATGACCATTCCATTCACATTTTATCAAAGGTTTCATTTCCTGATCTTGTGATGTTGTGTTTGATGAATTGTGATCTTGTGAACTTGTGATCTTGTGTTTCTTGAATCATGATATGTTTCTTGAATTGTGATCTTGTGTTTCTTAAATTATGATCCTGTCCAAGCTCTTAACAACGTCGAACGATTTTACTATAAGTTTTTTTTTCTTGGTGATTGTTGTGCTGTTTATGTCATGACCATTCCATTCACATTTTATCAAAGGTTTCTTTTCCTGATCTTGTGATGTTGTGTTTGATGAATTGTGATCTTGTGAACTTGTGATCTTGTGTTTCTTGAATCATGATATGTTTCTTGAATTGTGATCTTGTGTTTCTTCAATTATGATCCTGTCCAAGCTCTTAACAACGTCGAACGATTTTACTGTAAGTTTTTGTTTTCTTGGTGTTTGTTGTCCTGTTTATGTCATGACCATTCCATTCATATTTTATCAAAGGTTTCATTTCCTGATCTTGTGATGCTGTGTTTGATGAATTGTGATCTTGTGAACTTGTGATCTTGTGTTTCTTGAATCATGATATGTTTCTTGAATTGTGATCTTGTGTTTCTTGAATTATGATCCTGTCCAAGCTCTTAACAACGTCGAACGATTTTACTATCAGTTTTTTTTTCTTGGTGTTTGTTGTGCTATTTATGTGATGACCATTCCATTCACATATTATCAAAGGTTTCATTTCCTCATCTTGTGATGTTGTGTTTGATGAATTGTGATCTTGTGAACTTGTGTTTCTTGAATCATGATATGTTTCTTGAATTGTGATCTTGTGTTTCTTGAATTATGATCCTGTCCAAACTCTTAACAACGTCGAACGATTTTACTATAAGTTTTTGTTTTCTTAGTGTTTGTTGTGCTGTTTATGTCATGGCCATTCCATTCACATTTTATCAAAGGTTTCATTTCCTGATCTTGTGATGCTGTGTTTGATGAATTGTGATCTTATGAACTTGTGATCTTGTGTTTCTTGAATCATGATATGTTTCTTGAATTGTGATCTTGTGTTTCTTCAATTATGATCTTGTTCAAGCTTTTAACAACGTCGAACGATTTCACTATCAGTTTTTTTTTTCTTGGTGCTTGTTGTGCTGTTTATGTGATGACCATTCCATTCACATATTATCAAAGGTTTCATTTCCTCATCTTGTGATGTTGTGTTTGATGAATTGTGATCTTGTGAGTTTGTGTTTCTTGAGTCATGATATGTTTCTTGAATTGTGATCTTGTGTTTCTTGAATTGTGATCTTGTCCAAGCTCTTAACAACGTCGAACTATTTTACTGTAAGTTTTTGTTTTCTTGGTGTTTGTTGTGCTGTTTGTCATGGCCATTCCATTCATATTTTATCAAAGGTTTCATTTCCTGATCTTGTGATGTTCTGTTTGATGAATTGTGAACTTGTGTTTCTTGAATCATGATATGTTTATTGAATTGTGATCTTGTATTTCTTGAATTATGATCCTGTCCAAGCTCTTAACAACGTCGAACGATTTTACTGTAAGTTTTTTTTTCAAATGGTGTATTCGACACTGCGGCCAAAATGCCATTTTAAAAAAAATTGATTTTTTTATTTTTTATTTTAAATTATTTTAATAAAAATAAAATTTACAAATTAAAAAATATTATTATTATTTATATTTTTTTAAAAATATTTGAAACTGCAGTCACTTTTATATTCCAAACAGACACGATACACATTTTAGAAAACTGTCCACGGCAACGCAGTGGGCATCATACTAGTCTAGAACTAAAGTTACAAGGATGCAGACAAAATAAGATTTCATGGTGAAATTGAGTGCAATATAAAACTTTATATATATTATGGTAGCCCGCCATGTTTATCAAGATTTATCCACGAATTCACGTATAAACTGTTTTGGCAAGATTCATGATCCCAAACATTTGACTGATTATTTTTTTATGATAATTCGAGGTGGTCCAATGCAGCCCAACACATTTCTTCTTTCTTGTTTAATTCTCTCTTTTCTGGCAGGCGGTTAGAGAGAATCTTTTTTTTTCTTTCTAAATTACTATGACAACTGGCACTACTAATCATTCCCCTATAAAATAAGAGCACCCTGTTTGCATGCATTTTTTAGAGGCATATATATTCTCCTCTCTCTCTTCTCTCCCTTCAGTCTCCCTACTCTCATTCCATTTATCAAACTCATCAACCACGTCAATGGCGGAAGGTATTATAACTGAGAGCTGCCTGCACCATAAGGCATAGATGGTGATATTTGAGGCTGCCAGAGCAATTACAGAGCTTAGCAATGTCAAAAGCCTTGAATCTACTTCAGCAGTTACTGCTTTCCAGCTCCTTTCGAGCTCTTACAAGCCAGGGCTAAGATTTGCAACTGTCCAAGCTCTTAACAAGGTCGAACGATTTTACTCTAAGTTTTTTTTCTTGGTGTTTGTTGTGCTATTTATGTCATGACCATTCCATTCACAATTTATCTAAGGTTTCATTTCCTGATCTTGTGATGTTGTGTTTGATGAATTATGATCTTGTGAACTTGTGATCTTGTGTTTCTTGAATCATGATATGTTTGTTGAATTGTGATCTTGTGTTTCTTAAATTATGATCTTGTCCAAGCTCTTAACAAGGTCGAACGATTTTACTATAAGTTTTTTTTTCTTGGTGATTGTTGTGCTGTTTATGTCATGACCATTCCATTCACATTTTATCAAAGGTTTCTTTTCCTGATCTTGTGATGTTGTGTTTGATGAATTGTGATCTTGTGTTTCTTGAATCATGATATGTTTGTTGAATTGTGATCTTGTGTTTCTTAAATTATGATCCTGTCCAAGCTCTTAACAACGTCGAATGATTTTACTGTAAGTTTTTGTTTTCTTAGAGTTTGTTGTGCTGTTTATGTCATGACCATTCCATTCACATTTTATCCAAGGTTTCATTTCCTGATCTTGTGATGTTGTGTTTGATGAATTGTGATCTTGTGTTTCTTGAATCATGATATGTTTGTTGAATTGTGATCTTGTGTTTCTTCAATTATGATCATGTCCAAGCTCTTAACAACGTCGAACGATTTTACTGTAAGTTTTTTTTTTCTTGGTGATTGTTGTGCTGTTTATGTCATGACCATTCCATTCACATTTTATCAAAGGTTTCTTTTCCTGATCTTGTGATATTGTGTTTGATGAATTGTGATCTTGTGAACTTATGATCTTGTGTTTCTTGAATCATGATATGTTTCTTGAATTGTGATCTTGTGTTTCTTCAATTATGATCCTGTCCAAGCTCTTAACAACGTCGAATGATTTTACTGTAAGTTTTTGTTTTCTTGGTGTTTGTTATGCTGTTTATGTCATGACCATTCCATTCACATTTTATAAAAGGTTTCATTTCCTGAACTTGTGATGTTGTGTTTGATGAATTGTGATCTTGTGTTTCTTGAATTATGATATGTTTGTTGAATTGTGATGTTGTGTTTGATGAATTGTGATCCTGTCCAAGCTCTTTACAACGTCGAACGATTTTACTGTAAGTTTTTTTTTTCAAATGGTGTATTCGACACTGCTGCCAAAATGCCATTTTAAAAAAAAAATTGTTTTTTTTTATTTCTTATTTTAAATTATTTTAATAAAAATAATTTTTACAAATTAAAAAATATTATTATTATATATATATTTTTAAAAAATATTTGAAACTGCAGTCACTTTTATATTCCAAACAGGCACGATACACATTTTAGAAAACAGTCCATGGCAACACAGTGGGCATCATACCAGTCTAGAACTAAAGTTACAAGTATGAAGACAAAATAAGATTTCAAGGTGAAATTGAGTGCAATATAAGACTACATATATTATGGTAGCCTGGCATTTTTATCAATATTTATCCACAAATTCACGAATAAACTGTTTTGGCAAGATTCATGATCCCAAACATTTGACTGATTATTTTTTTATGATAAATCGAGCTGGTCCAATGCAGCCCGACACATTTCTTCTTTCTTGATTTAATTCTCTCTTTTTTGGCAGGCAGTTAGAGAGAATCTTTTTTTTTTCTAAATTACAATGACAACTGGCACTACTAATCATTCCCCTACAAAATAAGAGCACCCTGATTGCATGTATTTTTGAGAGGCCTATATATTCTCCTCTCTCTCTTCTCTTTCTTCAGTCTCCCTACTCTCATTCCATTTATCAAACTCATCAACCACGTCAATGGCGGAAGGTATGATAACTGAGAGCTGCCTGCACCATAAGGGAGAGATGGTGATATTTGAGGCTGCCAGAGCAATTACACAGCTTAGCAATGTCACAAGCCTTGAATCTACTCCAGCAGTTACTGCTCTCCAGCTCCTTTCGAGCTCTTACAAGCCAGGGCTAAGATTTGCAGCTGTCCAAGCTCTTAACAAGGTCGAACGATTTTACTACAAGTTTTTTCTTCTTGGTGTTTGTTGTGCTGTTTATGTTACGACCATTCCATCCACATTTTATCAAAGGCTTCATTTCCTGATCTTGTGATTTTATGTTTCTTGAATCATATGTTAGTTGAATTGTGAACTTGTGTTTCTTGAATTATTTATCTTAACAAGATCTTCGTGAAAACTCTCTCTCGCAAGAATATAATCCTTGAGGTGGAAAGCTCAGACGCCATTGAATGTGTCAAAGCTAAGATACGGCATCAGGAAGGCATTTCCCCTGGCCAACAGATACTCATCTTTTCTAGGAAGCAGCTTGGAGATGAACGCACCCTTGCTGCTTACAACATTCAGGAGGAGTTAGCCCTTCGCTTGGTGCTCCGACTTCGAGGTGGCATACAGATCTTTATGAAGATTCGATTGGAAAAGCCATTGGCCTGGAAGTTGATAGCTTGGACACCATTAGCAATGTCAAGGCCAAAATCCAGGATAAAGTGGGGATCTCACCAGATAAATCAAGTCCTCCTAACTCTATGCTGAATCTCGCCATAAACGCGGGTTTTTGGTAAGAGTACACGTACATCACCTGGAGTTTTTTCAAAAATTTTCTCAAAAGAGTTTACTTCTTTATCACTGTGAACCACACATTGATCTTCCCCTTACCCTTCACCTTCATTGCTCTCCGCATGTCATCCATGTGCTCGTTACGTCTCACCTCCACTCCGTTCTCTTCCACCAAAGCTATTGTGTATTTCTAGGCACCTCTAATAATACGCCTACACAGTTCTTCATGTTGATTCTTCTCCGATCCTGCCAACATACACATACTTTGTTGTAATTTGCGAAATCAAAGTTGTTTTCATGTCTTTCCTTCATCTCGCCATCAAGATTCACCAGCTTTAGAAGTTATTTCTGGATCCTTCCTCCCTTTATTAACCTTTTGCCCCGCTTTGTACCTGAGATCTCTTGAAGCTCAAGAGTCAATTTCTTCTTGATGTTGTGGTTAAATAGTCCTTTCCAACAGGAGGAACCATGAACATCGCTAACATTCAAGGCTATCACAAACCCTCAATGGAGGCACCACATTTTCATTTCGAGCTGGTCCAATATTGCAGCCCAAAATATTTCTTCTTTCTTGATTTAATTCTCCCTTTTCTGGCAGGCAGTTAGAGAGAATCTTCTTCTTCTTCTTCTTTTCTCTAAATTACTGTGACAACTGTCACTACTAATCATTCCCCTGCAAAATAGGAGCACCCCGTTTGCATGTATTTTCAAGAGGCCTATTTATTCTACTCTCTCTCTT
>Ga0325405_1004424_pt1 | contig 14367 bp, 8 predicted proteins | sample PopdelMetagenome_21_FD_205663 | JGI IMG/M metagenome (GOLD analysis project Ga0325405, IMG submission 205663) | Populus deltoides microbial communities from Bellville, Georgia, United States - Xylem-Control-R2 | ecosystem: Host-associated > Plants > Phyllosphere > Stem > Wood/Secondary xylem... | reverse complement strand
AGGTCTTAAAATTAATAATTATGTAAATTTTTAATAATTTAATATCTTTTAAATCATTAATAATTTATATGTTATTAAATCATTAATTAATTTTTTTATGATATTTCCAATATAATTGAGAATTATCTCTAATTTTTTACAACATCACCTAAAACCTTTTATTTTTTAAGGTCAATTAAAAAAAGCTTGTTGTGATTTTTTATTTTTTAAATTAATGTAAGTATCTGAGATAACTTGTATGTATTTTGAGTAATTTTATGGATCTTAAAATTAATAATTATATAAATCTTTAATAATTTTAAAATTTATAAAATTTTAACCAATAATTTTTAATAAATAAATTTAAAATTTAATGAATTAAGCGAGATGATGAAGTTGATCTGCTTAAGTAGCCGTACTTTTAGGTGCGTAGCCTTCGGAAGTTTCCACAGTTCCTGACAGCTTAGGCAGAGGCTACAATAGGGAGTAGTGTTGTAAGCTTTCAACACCTATTAAGAGACAGACTGTACTTTTTAACAATACACTGTGAAGACATGGAAGGGGTCCTTGGGCTAAAGTCCTGTCAATTAATGAACAAAACTTTGTCAAAATGATTGCCAACTTTCCTTACACGGCAGATACAATTAATTAATACTTTGATGGGTAATGTGATGTGTTTTTATAAAATATTTATTTTAATTAAAAATATATTAAAATAATATTTTTTAATATTGGTATATTAAAATTATTATAAAACATATAAAAACATTGATTTAATTTTTTTTTTAAATTATATCAATATGAAAAACATTTTAAAAAATAAATTGAATAGAGAAAACAAAAACATTTTAAAAAACAATTAAAATTATGGTAATACTTGTTTTTCAAAATACTTTTCATTAAAAAAATATATCCAGATAATATATTATTTTATTTTTTAAAAAAGTTGAATAGAAAAAAAAAACAATTAAGATTGTGGTAATAGTTGTTTTTCAAAATACTTTTCACTAAAAAATACATCTAGATAATATATTATTTTATTTTAAAAAAAAGTTGATCTACTTTGCCTTGACCAAAATACAATTCTTTTGTATTCTTGTGTCATTAAACATTTCATATTGATAGTGCAATGGAATTTCGAGATTTTAATTTTTTTTTCATCTCATTTCTAAATTTGGAAGAATTACTCAACATTCTTGCTCCTATTTTTCAACAAAATAGACGTGCTAAATGTATACATACACCTATTTTTAATAGTTGATACTATATGTCATATCAACTCTAACTTCTTGTCCTGAATGCTTTTTGAGTGATGCTGCTTTTACTATTGTTTATACTGTTAATCATGTATTTTATTTTATTACTAGTAATCTGTCCCCTTTTGAGTGCAATATATTATATTTTTTTTTTATCTAAATGTTAAAATTATATTTTTCATTTATTAACTGATAATTTATTTTTACCATATGGGTTGCATGATTTTTTGTACGAGGCTCAGAAAAACAAAAACTAAAAAATATGCTAAATAAAAAGAGCTTCTAGGCTAGAAAGACATGATGATTTGGAAGGATTTCAGATCTCCATATATCTTGGAGGCTGTATGGGTAGAATATATTCAACAAGTAATGTCTGAGCATTTTATGTGACAGTAACGATTCGATGCGGAGAAACAAAACATGCAGATTCATGATTCATTACCACGCACACCAGTGGATTCATTCTGTTTGTTTCACATGTAAAAGAAATAATAAGATTCTTTTTTCATTGCATCTATTTTTTAAAATTGTTGATTTATATGAATATGTTTAACTAAAAACAATTTTTTCTTTCAGGTTATAGGTTGTGGACATGAACCAAGACCAATGGAACTTTTATTAGAAATGCACGTGTGAAATGATGATCGTCGGAAAAGGGTGCAACAACTCATGCATAGCCGAGCTCAGTACTTCATGGTATATTTTATTTCAACAAATTATTTTTCTAAGTTATTATTTTTATGAATTTGCTGATTTTTTCTCTCCAAGAAACGTACAACACTTGGTTTCAAGAGAGATACGAGAACGATCTTTCAACCTATCCAAAACTTGATTTGGAAATATGGTTGGCTATGGACCTAATAGTAATCAAGTTTACAGTATCTCAAACACTACAACCGAGAACTTGCGGACTGCCCAAAGTGTTTCAACTCATTGATGCTTGCAATCAGTTCTGAGTACTCAAACTCCAGAGCTCAAGGTGATTTTAAATCAACAAGTTGAAGCTCAGACGACCCATTTTACTGTTGAGACAGAACGACTTAGTGCTGAAATGATCAATATCTAGCGATTGTACATGAAGCTAAAATCACATATGGGTGTTACATGTGCTTCCATCTATGAGCACCGATGAAATGATCGACATAACAAGAGAAAAGTTTTTTTGATGAATAGTAACCATTTATGAGCCCATTGGTAAAAAAATCATGCTGATAGAATCATTGTTTAACTACTGACGAAATAATATGTTGGTAAAATATAAAATTTTGGTAGTAATCCTCACCATTATCCAATCTTTCCATTACTGTGATCAATATAACAGCATTAAAAGTCCTACTCTCCATCATTTAAAAACCGAATGGTAGTAGCCCTACTCACAACCTCATCCCTTTTAGCTCAGATAACAACAAACACCATCAATAGCAACTCGGTTTCCTCATAAACCAATGCTAGCTTTTGCCCAAAACCAACCAAAATAGCACGCCAGATTTAGACCATAACCAAACTAAAATAATCCCTCTTTTCCACCAAATTCAACCTGAAATATCATCTAGAAACCAAGAAAAATGAACATGAAATCAAATCCAAAAATGATTCAATCATCTCAACCTCAATTGCCACCTAAAAAGCCAATAATTTCTTACTTTTTATATAGGTTAGAGGTAGCATGTGAGGAGCACGCACTACTTATGTTCATCATTGCCTAATTTTATTTGTCCGCGAGTGAATGCCATGTGTTGCCGTTATCCAGCCAACCTCTAGTAGATTCTAGCCACTGATAATTAATTTTTAAGTTCATTTTTATTGAAAACAAAATTTTCTTATGATGATTGGTTTGAATTATATGCAGGTTGTGTATTATTTATACATATGTTTGAATTTTGAATAGAGAAGCTTAATTCATATTGGATGTTTCTAATTTTTTGTACATGGCATGTTAAATTAAATTATTTTATTTTTGTTGGTATTTTGGTATAGCACATTGGGTTACATGTGATATGTCCATATAGGTTAATTGAATTTACTCAGATGTGATGAATTGGATTTATATATGATGCCTTAATTTTTTTATAGTTTAAGTAACATGGATTAATTAAGATTATTCTGGTGTGAAGAGTTGATTGAGATTTGATTTATATAAGATGTGATGATGGATTGGTGAGAGAATTGAATCTATTTTTATCAATTTTCGTATATAAATGATGAATGTCTTGTGTTAGATTTGATGGTTTTTTTTTATAATTTTATATATGAAAGGTGAGATTTTACATGGAGTTTGTTTTATTTACATTTTTTAATGGTATGAATATTTTCTTATATAAAAAAAGATTTTTTTGATTTTGTATTTTTTTGTGTTTGTTTATTTTTATATTTTGATTTTTGAATAAAAAATAAATAAAAATGATTTTTCTGAAAAATGAATTTGAATTTGTTAGTTGATTGGTGTTTTGACAATAATGTTTTTACTCATGTTTTCTATAGGATAGTAATTCATCATCCTACCAACGAAGTCACTTATGACGTGATAACATTTTTTAAAACAAAAAAAGGATAAAAAAATATGTAGCATGTCCTTTTATTTTATATTTAGTTATTATTCAGTAATTAATTTATTCTATTTTATTTTGGTGAGAATGCATGCTAAGAATTTTTTTTTTGTTTTAGGATATATTCCTTTGTACCATATCGTGAGTCGATTTAGACCAGGTCAACATGACCTTATAAGGTTTATTGAGAGTGAGTGGTGACCCAAAAGCTTAATTTGGGACATAATCAATAAAATGAGTTCAAAAAACCCATTTTAATATTCGTCATCTTCTCGAGTTCAACGTCCGTGTTTTAAAAGTGAGGATCGAGCCTTGTAGCCAAACTCAATACCAAATCAATATCCTAGGTCTTTATTTTCAAGAATATTTTAGTTTAAGCATATAATTAGAAAGGCCCAATAAGTACACCATCACAAGTTTTAGAATATATGAGTTAGCTTACCTTAGGTATAATATTTTAGGGTGATGAGTCTTTCTTTTAGTATAATCAACCCCTTAAGAATATCTGAAAACCAATTATAGTTTCTAGCTACCTTAAACTAGGTAGTGACTTGATGTGAACCCCGTGAATATGAGAATCTAGAAACCTACAATCAAATTAACTCTTTTTAAGAAAGCTAAGGTCAAGTTTGAAATTGAACTTGACACAACGATAACCTCTATTGAAACACCAGACTATAAATAATTGAATCCCCACCTAACATCTATAAAGAGATGAAAATGAGAAGTATAGAAGATGCCATAAAATTTGGTTAATTCTTCGATAAATTAGAGTAGTTGAATGAAGAACAAAAAGATTGAGCAAAGCTTCTCATACACAGTAATAATTGTTGAAAACAAAGTTTGTTCCCCTAAAAAAATTCTAAATACAAGCTAAATAATCCTATCTATACTAAATAAAATGTCATAAACAATGCTAAAAAAATAATAAAAGAATTCTAAAAAAAAAGAATCCTAAATCAACTATGAAAACTAATATAAATACCGGTAGCTTCTGGATCTTATCGCAAGGTCTTTCAAATATTTAATTGACCTGAAATATTAATCCAATATAGAGCAAGATCTCTAAAAATTTCTGATGAAATTTCAGCTCGATCCAATGGTTGGATTGAAAGCTATGACTGTTAGAGTAAACTGTACATTAAAAAAAATAAGCCTCAAACAGCCGAAATTAATTAGCCAATGAAGTAGATGATTAGGTCCATTTTGCACACGAATTAAATTGATTAAGGTCCGATCTTTATTTATTGATGTTGTATTCATGAAATTCACCTTGGTTCAAATATTCCGAATAAGCACATTAAATATATATTTGAGTTTTTTTACTGTTAATCTTGTAATAGCAAAATTAAAGCTTTTAATGGATTTTTTTTTTGTATAGTCTTGATGGTATTGCGATTTCTTGTTTATTTTTGAGTTTTTTTTTTAACTCTAAAAGTTTGTTTAATATTATAGTAGAGTTTTTTTAAAATTTATTTTTGATATTTTAACATTAAAATAATTTAAAAACATTAAAAAAAATAATTTTTTTTTAAATTTTTTTTAAAAACACAGCATCTTACAAACCTGATTTGCCGCGAAGGCCGTAGCGACCTATGGAAGTCATTGATCCATAATAATGAAATACAAAAGAAGTATTGTACTTTACCCAAAGTGAGAGGTGCAGGATAGAAGAGAAATAAAGACTGGAGGGCTGAGAAGTTTCCTACCTTTGGGTGAAAAGAGCTGCAGTGGCACGTGATCGGCCAGATAGGAAAAGCCACAGGAGAGACATTCACTTCCCTTCTGACATTGGCTTCTCTTTCTAGATTGACTAAGTGAAATTTAATAAAAAGGCAAGGTGAGTCAGCATGGTAGATCAAGTGTGGTGTAAAAAGAAACCTGGTGCCCCCCTAGAAGTCCATGTATATATACTTTCACATGGTGATAGATTACACTATTTGACAAGTCCCTATAGAGAGAAGCTTTAGCCTAGACGAAAGGGAGAGTGATTAGCTAGCAAAAGAAAAGAGAGAGGAAATTGTGGGTGAAGGTCCTAAGCCATGGGAAGACCTCCTTGCTGTGACAAAGTTGGGATCAAGAAAGGTCCATGGACCCCTGAGGAGGACATCATCCTAGTCTCTTATATTCAAGAACATGGTCCAGGAAATTGGAGATCAGTTCCTACCAACACTGGTAAGTTCCACAACTTAGATCCATCTGATTGCTCCTCATCATTTATGAAATGAATCCCAATGACCAGTTTTGAAATCTTGGAATGGGACTTACATTTCCAATGTTTTTCTAGACATGGGGTTTTCATTTTTGGATGATCAGTACGTAAATAAACATTGAATTATGGAGTACACTAATGGATCAATATATCTTTTTGCTTGCAAAGGGTTGTTAAGGTGCAGCAAAAGTTGCAGGCTTAGATGGACTAATTACCTCAGACCAGGAATTAAGCGAGGCAACTTTACACCACATGAAGAAGGGATGATAATTCACTTGCAAGCTTTATTGGGTAACAAGTAATCCCCAAAAACCTCAATTTTCTGTTTAAATTTTTGTGTTTTTCATTTGGTAAATCGAATTATATCGTTAGTATTTTTTTATGACATAATTACATGTCATGAATTAATTTGAATCCTTTTTGTTGTTCTTGATTTATTTGGACGACAGATGGGCAGCCATAGCTTCATATCTTCCCCAGAGAACAGATAATGATATAAAGAACTACTGGAACACCCACCTGAAGAAGAAGCTAAAGAAGTTCCAATCAGCTTTGGATCCTATGGCACAAGGCTCAGCAAGTAGTCAGTTTATGTCGAAAAGTTTCAATGAGAGAAAGTGCTTGGATGATTTCACCACCGATTCCTCAGTCCTCAACAGGCCTAATCAGGTCTCCACATATGCATCAAGTACCGAAAACATTTCGCGCCTTCTTGAAGGTTGGATGAGATCATCTCCAAAGCCAAACGGCACTGATCTTCTCAAAGAAAATTGGGAGAAAAACAACAACAGCCTGGAAAACAATGGTCATAGCTTTGGCAATTCAGTGGCTACAAATTCTCTTCAATCTTATAGGCCAAAACCCGAGGAAGAAAGTGGTGATCTAATCTCTCATGAAGAGTTTGAGTCCATTTTATCACTTGAGAACTTGAATAATGTTGCATGGGACAAATCCTCTTGTGATTCTGCTACTGTTGTTACTACTACAAAGGATTTCAAGAGCTCTACAAGTGATGAGAAGGCCAATATTACAATGACTGAGAGGAAGCAGAAATCTGATGAAAGCACTCCCCCCCTGTCATTTCTTGAGAAGTGGCTCTTGGATGAAAATGGTTCTGTTCAAGTGGAAGAAATCATGGAACTGTCTCCAATATTCTGAGCACGTTATTGTTCCTTCTCTCCCATTCTCGATCCTTTTTTTTTTTTTTCCCTTTTCTTTTGTTTTATTTTTAGTTTCAGCTAAACCAGTGGAGGAAAAATCAAAGAAAAAAAATAGCAGTGTGATCTCTCAGGGTTTAATCTTTTGTTTTGTTTAATCTCTCAGGGATTCTGAGAAGTTAGGATCTCTTTGCAAATTGTAATTAATCATATTATATATTAATGAATTGAATGTCATGAAATAACCTAATTAAGCATTTCACACTCTGTGTAATTTGTGCGAGACCAGCAGCATGTTTAGACTGAGAGGAAAAAGAAAAACAAAAAAGTCCTGCTAATTAATAAATACTCCATTGCAAGAAGTCAAATTACACAGGATATGTATATGTGGATCGAATTTGGTTCAAGGGTTAGAAAGAGATGCGCCTTGCGCACGACAGCGAAGAAAGAAACAAATGAAAGAGAAGAGTAGTCTACCCATTTATTACAGATCCTTTCATGGGTCTCCACCAGATATTAATTAACTAGTAGTATGTGCTTCATATTTATCTAGGTTACTGTGTACACATACAAGAGAAAGAGATACACAAGTGGAGACGAATATCATTGAAGTCAAAATAACGACACGACACGACACTTGGATGGATAAACAACAAAATAATTTTGTCTTTGAACTAAACCCTAGCTAGCTAAGAATATATATATCTAGCCAGAAGCAAGAACGTATTATGGAGTTCCCAAAAGGAAGGTTTAAGCGTAGGAGCTATCATGCATTATATATAAGTAGCACTGCTGGGTCTATTTCGGCAGCATATATATTGGGTTTAAGACTTTAGAATTATTAATTAATACCTTCAAGATTATATATAATTAGCTGGCACTCAACCTCCACAATGAATTTGTTCAGATATCAGGGATATGCAAAATTCGGTAAGTAATTACTTGAACCAAAAATGGGAACTACTGCAAAGTGAAAGCAAGAGGAAGAAAATCCATAAAAGTAAAAAATGAGAGAGTGTCACGAAAGTCTTGCATCCAAATGAGGTAAAATGGTTGCTTCAATGGCTTTTTAGCTAGAAATACTTGCAGTATATATAAATGAGAGAGAGAGAGAGAGAGAGAGAGAGAGAGAGAGAGAGAGAGAAACATGTGATCTTAAATGACCTTTCGGTGATGACTGATGAGAAGCAAAAATGCCAATCTTTCACAAGATACAGCCTAGGTTCTGGCTTCTGATCTCTTCTATACGTACGTGATACAATTTGGCCCCCCACCTGCCTTCTACACTACTACCTTTATATCAATAGAAGAACCTAACAGGGTTATAGCTTTAGGGACAAAAATGTTCCAGCCGTGGCATGTCCATGTCCAGCATTGTTGAGTACAAACAATTATACCTTCTTGTATAAATAATGATAATTGGAGTAGATAGCAACAGTTATATCACAAAATAAAATGTCTTTATTATATACTTGTGAAACATAAGATTAATTCCAATTTATCTCTCTTAAGTTTGGAGCAAGTGAGGTTTCAGTAGAATCATACTTCTTTTTTTTTTTAAAAAAAAGATACATGGGTGGTAACGATTTTTTAATCATGAATCAATTTATACCTTATGTCTGTCTTTGTGTTAGGCAATCTAACAAAACAAAAAAAATTGTGTTCGTAAAGTGTTAAAAGTTGATCATTTTTTTTTTTTGCAGATGGAAGCATTGAGCGCTATAAGACTCGGTTGGTTGCTACGGATTTTATTCAGCAGGAAAGCATTGACTATTCTAAAACTTTTAGTCCTGTGGTAAAACATGTATATGTTCATTCGGTTCTCACCATTGCAGTTTTAATAGTTGAACGATTAATTAGCTTAATATACATAATATCTTTCTTAATGGGACACTTCACGAAGAGTTGTATATGCAGCAACCTCCAGGTTTTGTTGATCTTACTCTTTCTTCTCATGTATGTCAGTTACGTAAATCTTTGTATAAGTTGAAACAAGCTCCTTGAGCATGGTACACTCCTTGAGTGATTATCTTTTATCTATTGGATTTCTTGCTTCAAAGGTTGATACCTCTTTATTCATCTTGTCTATGAGTACTGATATATTTTAATTTTTTTTTATGTCGATGATATTTTTCTTACTGTAAGCAATTCAGTCTTACTTCACCATTTAATCCAGTTGCTGAGCTCATAATTTAAGCTCTGGGATTTAGGAGTTGCCTATTATTTCACCCTACTAGCATGCTCAGATAAGATAAGTATATTCTTGACAAACTCCACCGAGTAGGTATGTCTTCCTGCAAACTAGTCGATACATGTATTTCTGCCTCTAAACTTGTTATAGTGTCCGATTGCATATTTTCTAATCCTACATGGTTTCATCAAATTATTGGTGCTCTTCAATATCTCACATTTATGAGACTAGATATTTGTTTTGTTGTGAACAAAGTATGTCAGTTTATGTATGCTCCTACAAATACACATTGGGCTACCATTAAACACATTCTGCGTTATCTAAGTGGTATAGTTTCTTTTAGCTTACATATCACTCGTAGTTTCTCATTTACTTTATATTGTTTAATATATAGATGTTGATTGGCTGATAGTGTTGATGATCGTAAGTCAACGGGTGATTATCTTGTCTATTTCAATTGTACACCGATTTCTTGGAAATTAGGCAAACAATATACAACTGCTCGATCTTTGACTGAGGTTGAGTATAAGGCTTTAGCTAATGACACTTTTGAGGTCTTATGACTTCAATATTTATTGACAAATCTACAGATTACTCCTACTTTTTTGCCTATGCTTTGGTGTGATAATTTGGGTGCCACTTATTTATTCACCAATTTTATTTTCCATGCTCATACTAAACATGTGGAGGTTGACTATCATTTTGTATGCGATAGGGTTGCCAAGAAAGATATTCATATTCGTTTCATTTTCTCTAAGGATCAACTTGCAGATGTTCAAACCAAACTATTTCCCACCACTTTTTTTAATCATTTCCAATTCATGCTTAGAGTTGAACCCCCACCCTTAGCTTAAGGGAGCATATTATAGGAAGTGCTACTTTATAGGGTATATATTACAATAATTCTATTTATCATGTGTATATGATAATTGTGTGTTGTAATCTCTACACTAACTATTGTAAATTGCCCTACATATATATAAATAGAAAAAGGTTAATAAACTAATTGGTTAAGTCCCAATTATTCTCAACTAAAGCTAAGCACACCAGAGGCAAAAGAAGCTGAAAAAATAACAAAGAAGAAAGAAATAAAAAAACTGTTACAAGATGTGTAGAACATCTCTATTTCAACCTTTTTTATAGTACTTTTAGAATCTATACCGATTCAGAGTTAATTTTGGTCATTTTGTCTTAATTACATGCCATACTTAAATAAAGAACATGATAGTGTTTTTGCTTTAAAAATCTTATGCCTTTTTTTTAAAGGATTTAAAAAAACAACCTAAGTTAATTTGTTAAACCCGTGATGTAGATCATAAAATTGAGATATCCCATAAAAAATAATTTGAAACAAATTACAAATTACAATTCTTAATTTCCAATCAGCTCAATGTTCAAAGATGAAATAAAAAAAAGAAATCAATTAAAAAAACATAAAAAACAATCTCGGTCAATCTGCCAAACTCATGATCTGGGTCATGAGATCAAGATAAACTCAAAGATAAAAAAATATAAAATAACTTGATTTAACCTAGGTTAACTTGTAAAATTAATTTGTGACTTTGGTCACGAGACTAATATAACCTCATTAAGAGAAAATCAAAACAAATTATGAAACTTAATTCTCAATCAACCCTTTCAGACCCAATGTTGAAAGATAAAATTTATAAAAAATTTAATTAAAAAATAACACAAAAAATGAGTCAAGTCAGCCCAGGTTGATTATTGAAAAAAACATTGATTGAAAAAAAAATTAAAAAAGAAAAAAAATAATGCTTTGTTAGAAGAGTTACAGTAAAACCTCTCCTCCTTTTTATTTTATTTTATTAATATCTTTAGAATCACTTAGAAAAAAAAATTAATTTTAGTTTACGTATAATATCCTTACCATTGAAAAATCTATTTCCTCAATAATGTGTCATGCTGCCATTAGAAGGTGGACAACCAAGAATGAGCTGCATCATATTTATTGATTCACCAACAAGAAGGAAATGCACCACTTCATGTGTGCATATTTGCTTTGCTATCTCTCTATCTATCATCAAGAAGAAGAAATTAAAGAGGAATTTTGGCTAGCTAGCCATAAACTTTATGAAATCTAAGCCTGTGATCGATGTATAGAAGATGTTTGTCTCATATATATATATATATATATATATATATATATATATATATATATATATTTCATAATTATCTCTAATTTTATGGTAAAAGAAAACAGATATATTAATTTTTATTAGACGGCCCAACAATAATTTCTTCCCATATATAGGTCACGGCAAAGTTTTATATATAATATCATGATGATTTGAGTACGTATAGGTGCAATATTGCTAATTAATGGCTCCAAGGACCACTAAATTCGAATAAAATTGCAAATTTAGTGTTTAATACGATGGCCATCTGCGTTGTATCAAATTTAAACATTGATATTAGTTAGTAGCAAAGGAAAAACAATTTAATAAAGTTATAAAAATGTTATATAAATAAGATTATTTATGAAGCAATCAAAGTTTCTTCAGTAAAAAAATACTAAAAAAAATTCATTAAAACCAAATATAAAGAGTATCGATGCAAAATATCCTAAGAAACTATAATTAATGAGAAATATTAAAACACGAAAATAGGACAGAAACAGGGTGTATCCTCCAACTAGGTCAAAATAGGACAGAAAAACTATTAAATTTGATTTGATGTTTTAGTTGTAAATACATTGACATGTGTTAGTACATAAATATTTATTAAAAATATTTTAAAAAATAATTATTATTACATTCACAATACCCTATATATCCATACGTGAGATGCAGGTCGTATGCACCAACTCGGTCAACAAAGGACAGAAAATTATTAAATTAGTATTGGAGGTTTGATTTGATGTTTCAGGTTGTATATACATACGTAGATGTGTATTCAACTTGCTAGAAAGTAGTTTTTTTTAGAAAATTAATTCTGGAAAAGTGAATTACAGAAAAGTAAATTATTTTCTAATGTTTGGTAGTGTGATGAAAAATAAGTTAGAAAACACTTTCCAGTATTTGGTTATATTATGAAAAATGAGTTGGAAAATAACTTATTAATGTTTTATTTTTCTCAAGTTTATTAAAATAACGAGTAACAAATCTTATAAATTAAAAATTTAAATGAGAATGAAATTGAAAAAAATATAATTTCATAAATTATCTCAAATAAAATAAATAATAATTAAAATAATAGAGATCAAATCTAAAAAATAAAAAAAATTGAAAGATGAAGAAATTAAAATAATAATAATTAACATTTCATAAATTATTTCAAATAAAATAAGTAACAATCAAAATAATAAGGATCAAATTTGATACATAAAAAATTTTAATAAATAAATGATAAGGAAAAAAATAACAATTATAAAAATGAGGACCAAAGTTAATATAAAAATTAAATTTTAAGAGATGAAATTAAAAAATAAATATTCAAAACAAAAAATATATAACAATCAAAAGTTTGAGGATCAAATTTGATATAATCAGCAAATAATTTGACATTCTTAAATTTTTCACAACTTCCGGAAAATTTTTTTCGCCTAAATTTTTCAGGAAAACACTTTTCTATAAATAAAGCCAAATTTTTCTTTGACTGGAAAATGTTTTCTGTAGATCAATTTTTCAAGTACCAAATAAATACAAAAAAATTTAAAAAATAATTTTTTAAAAAGTAAATTTAAGAAAACAAACATATCAGACAGAGTAACATGTATTTTCCATTTAAATGCCTATAACTAATTTCATAAATATTTACTGGCATCGTTTTTATCTTCTTTTTTTTTTTTTTTAAAAAGGAGCTTGATATGACATGCATGCCTCTGATTGTAGCGTACATGAAAACTTTCTTGCCCTAACATTCCTGTATTCCTTTTGGCATATTCACATGCAGCGATCGAGTCTTGTAAATACTTTATTTCTTTCTAATTTGTCCTTCTGTTTTCGTGTGTGTGTGTGTATATATATATATATATATATATATATATATATATATATATATATTTATTTTAATTAACATGAATATTCAAGTCAACTTGCACGAATCTTTACTAATATTACGAGCCGAGCCTCAAAGATGGTTTATTATAGCATGTTCTTTCTTACAAATTTAGATGATGAAGAGCAGGTCTTTGCAAGTGAACAACCCTAAAATAAATTTCTTCTGCTACAATTCATGATGTTTGAGATTAACCCATCACATCATTTTATAACATTACTATTTTCTCTACCCAACATATGTAGCAAGGTGCATGTGAGATGGGAGACGGCACCTATTCTTATGATCCCCATGAATAGCCCTGCTCCATTGTTCATGAAAATGATCTTTTCTTTGGACCACACAAACCCTAGTATCTAATGGTTTTTTTCTAAAAAAATTGTTTTTATTTAAAAATAAATTGAAATAATATTTTTTATTGTATTTTTAATATCAAAACGATCTAAAAATAATAATTTGAAACAAGAAAAAAATTAAATTTTTACAAAAATATTTTTCAATCGCAAAAATAAATGGGGCTTTACAGTAAATAAATGTCAAATAACAATCTCAATCTAAAAATTTAAATTATTAAATAAGGTTCTAAGATTTTAAGTTATTAAATGAGGTTCTAAGATGTAATTTATATTATTCTCTAATACATCCCTTTAAATGAAAATCATTTAAACTTGAAACTTGTACAAGTTTATACTACCTTGTGCTTAATTTTTATTAAATAAATGAAGATAGTGAGATTTGAACTCATGACAATATGATCATCAAGATTCTAATATTATATCAAATCACCATCTCAACCTACAATTAAGACTCTTGATAATTTGTTATTTAATTTTAAATTGTGAAGAAATGATATACACACAGTGAATATAAAAGTATTTTGTTGAGAGAGAGAGAGAGAGAGAGAGAGAGAGAACTATTTTAAAATGAAATTTATTTTTAAATAGAAAAGGCAAAAAGACGTATTCCATGTATTCTATTTCAATATCTCGAAACATTAACTAAACGGGCA
>Ga0325405_1004418_pt1 | contig 14376 bp, 7 predicted proteins | sample PopdelMetagenome_21_FD_205663 | JGI IMG/M metagenome (GOLD analysis project Ga0325405, IMG submission 205663) | Populus deltoides microbial communities from Bellville, Georgia, United States - Xylem-Control-R2 | ecosystem: Host-associated > Plants > Phyllosphere > Stem > Wood/Secondary xylem... | reverse complement strand
TGTGGTGGCCTCCGCCACTCATCCACGTTGCCGAGGATGATATGTCGTCAGCCCACTCCACTTGTTTTCGAATTGGAGAAGACAAAGATCAAAGGAGAGGAGGAAAAGGAAGGCCTTAGCCTCTGCAATTCTATTTTGCTGTGAAACCTTACCTTCTTCACGAGTCACGAGATCGGAGTAGCAGCATCACTCTTTTGTGAAACCCTACCTTCTTCACGAGATCGGAGTCGTTTTTTTTAAAAATTGAAATATTTTTATATATTTTTTTAATGTATTACACAACACACTGGTATTAAAATGATTTTTAAAAATATAAAAGAATATTATTTTAATAAATTTTAAAATAAAAGAATATTATAAGAAACACTTTAAAAGACTCCCGGAGCACCAGAAAGCTCAATCCAACAACATCATTTTCGTGCTGAAAGCAATTACGTTGACACGATGAGGATAACGACGATACCAAGACACCGACGGTGATTATAACGATGAAAGAAATCTTAGATAGCAAGGGCCAACAATCCCATCACCCTTCACTGTTGATGCCTACCACCTAACTAGTCCCTCAATACCTACCAGCTCTACGCCACACAAATCCCGCAGCCAGTTCATTAGTCACCCAAGGTTTTCTTCTTTGAATTTGCACAGTAGCTGCATGAATAAGATATTCCGTACCGGCGATGCAATTAGGCGATTTTCATTAGAAATATATAAAACAGCTGGTGTGATTCAACAATCTCAAAACTGACTCCAACTGACATGTGAATTTAAGTCATTATCTCCGAAAAACATCTCATATACAAAATAAATTCAAGGGTTTGTTCAAATGCCAATGAGAAGATTCATTGCTAATTTCTCAGTTGTTATATCTATTTTTGATAAAATTATTTGAAAAAATTTAAATTTAAATTTATTTTATTATTTTATTTTAAATTAATATTTTTAGTTTTTTCAGATCATTTTAATATACTGATGTCAAAAATAATTTTAAAAAAATAAAAAAAATATTATTTTAATATATTTCCAAATAAAATACATTTTAAAATATAACCGACAAACACATTCTCAAACACACACTCGAGCCATAGTTATATTCTCTCTATTTTTCTGATAAGGCTGTGCTCTCCTTTTGTTTTAATGCAAATGGATTAGATATAAAATTAGAACATTTTTTATATTGAATGCTTTTTATGTATTTACACTCACTTTCTGAGAAATAAATAAAAAATAAAGCATCACACAAACACCGGTCCATTTCATGACCCGAAGAAAACTCGGGACACTGCCTCGGTCATTTTAATTGTTGAACATGCCAGGTTTTGCACTATGGGAACGCGCGGGGCTTCAGCACTTTCTCATTTCTTGCTACAATGATGCATAAAAAATCACAAAATGTTTATTCGTTTTCTTCTGGCCACCTTCTAAAAAATAAATTGCATCGCATACACAGGAGAAATTTAAAATAAAAAAAAGTTTTTTTATTCGATAATTACACACACACACACACACACACACATATATATATATATATATATATATTATATTCAAAGAATGTATAATTTATATAGTAATATAACAAGATACATAAAAAAATAAAATAAAATAAATTATAAAAAATATACTTAATCATCTTATTTTATTAGAGGATTGAAATAATTTTTAATTGCTTAGAGTTGTTAAATTTATTAATCTTTTTATTTTATTAATTAAAAAATAATCAATAATATTTACTTTTATTATTATTTTAATATGCTCCTTTAAACCCGTGATAATTTTTTTTATTATTTTCACGAGTTTGACATGCAATATTTTTATTACCATTATAGTCTTAATCACTTATCTTTAAAAATTATATTTTTTTAAATATGACTATTCTTAGTGAATTTTTTTTTAAAGGTTGCAGCCACATTTCTTTGACCAAATATTTATTTTCAAGATTTAGCTTTTTTGAGATCTATTTTCCTCTTGTTTTATTAACTAGAAAATAATCGATAATATTTATACCAAAAGTTCCACCAAGTGTAAGCAAAGGCCAGGAACTGTGCCCGCGCACACCACAAGCTGGCGACGAACCGTCAATTTTCGCACAACCACTCTTATCTTTTCAGGTCGTGTGCGTGTCACGAGCCCTTGCTAAGCTCTTTACAGCAACCGTTTGTTGCTTTGAAAAGGCCTCACTAAAACAACAGGCCATGAAAATAAAAACAACCCAGGAAGAACAAATATCAACACTGTCAGGCCCCACGCCCACAACGAATTCTGGCTATTTCACGAGAGCATGTCCTTCGCAGTCAAGGCATCCAGACACGTCTCTTGTCCGAGGCAAAATTGCATCTCTAATCATGTGTGTCCATGACTTACTCCTTAGTAGGCAACATCTTGAAGACCTTATCCTGTCGAACCCATCTCTGCAATGGCCCAAGATACAGGGGCCAATGCTTGATTAAACTTGTTCTGGGAATTATTGAGAGGACCACTTCATATCACCTTCATCCATCGACTCTCTCCCGTAAAAAACTTGTCTACATTTACAGGGATGGTTGCTCGAGAGCCACGAGCACTTGTGTCCAACAAGGGACAGCATTTGAAGTTATTCTCGCTACTTGCAGTTTCAATCATCTGGGTCGACGTGACTTGAACATTTGTGAAAAGGTGAAGTTAAAGTATATCAAATGGTCAAATATTCAAGCAACTAGTAGATTCTAGTGGAAAGTGTTCGAGAACATGATGCAAATAGTGTTTTAAATGTTTTTAATTTTTTTAAAATAATTTTTTTTATATTTTTAGATTGTTTTGATGTATTAATGTTAAAAATAATATTTTAAAATAAAAAAATTTATTTTAATATATTTTTAAATAAAAAATATTTTAAACTTTATCGCTATTACACACAATTAGATATATTTATGTTCTTAAGATGGACCATGTGGCCATCGAGTAAATAATCTCAACCTCACGTAAACGAGCGAGCTCAGTTAGGCCACTAACGAGGTTCGGCCATATGATTTCCAATGACTGGACCTTTTTTATATGTGATGCGGCTTGGTCCAGCCTATTTCTCCCTGGACCTCATGAGCTCATGCACCTGAACCACAAGATACCATATCCGCCCAAAGAAGAAGATGTTCTGGATCCCAACTTTAAACTTTAAGCCCGACCAGAGTGAAATACCCTGCTAAGAGCGTGTTTGGCAGTGTGGTTGCGGGTGCTTTTCAAATAACTTTTCGTGCTGAAATACATGCCAATGATGTTTTTTTATTTTTTAAAAATCATTTTTGACATCAGCACATCAAAACGATCCAAAAAGTACAAACCGCACTCAATTTTAGCAAAAAAAAAAAAATTCAAATTTGCACGAAACGCAGGTACAAACACAGTACCAAACGTTCCCTAAGTCCACGCACGCGCTATTTAAAATTGTTTTCTAAGTCATATAATATTTATAATTTTTTATATATTTTTTTTATTATTTTAATATATTAATATTAAAAATATAATTTTTTTTAAAAAAATTAAAATATTTTCAAATAAAAAATACTTTAAAAACAACTACTCCTAATGAATTGAGCAGTTTTCTTCACGCTTTAAAACCAGTTTTCTGTAACCATGAAATATTTTAACAGAAAATTAAAAAGTTGATGCATGTTTGTAATAAAGTAAATTAAAAAATTATATAAGCTAATGAATAGTAAAAAAAATTATGAACGCTGATTAAAAACTAAAATAAAAAGTTAAAAGACAACACTCATGAAGATATTCAATCTTGTTTTGCGAGATATTCTTTAAACTATCTTATGTAATATATAACAATTAAAATAATTTTTTTTTTGTAAGGAAAGGAAAGCAATAATTTAAGTTTTTAGAAAACATAATTTTTTTAGTATAAATTCTCCTTTTCTTATTAATATATATATTTTTTTATCTATGTTGTTTATTTCATAAAATTAAAAGCAATTAAAATAGATATTGAAGATTTTTAACAATTTAAAATAAAGATAAAAAAGATACCCTGTTAATTGAAACCCATAATTTCTTTTATTAATGCATATATTTATTAGACTTCCATTCTTTATTTTTACTAATAAAAAACAAGAATTTTTCATTTTTTTCATCCATATCACCATAAAAATTCCAGATCCAGAAGAATGATAGTCTCAAAACCACAAATGATCCACATATATCATATCTGCTATGTCATCTAGAACTTGTGTATTCTCTTTGTTTCTCTTTTCAAATGGGTTTTGAAGGATTCTAAACTTCATGATGGTTTTAATTTCATGTTCTAGCTTATTGTACTGCCTACAAAACCAATCAAATGTAGATCTTCCAGGTAGAGGTAATTGTTCACTTTGCAATAGTTCAGCTATTGCCCTTTTCTTTATTTCAGATGAAGCTTCATCACCTGGACTCTGAGGTTCTTATAGTATAATAACACCTTAAGGATTTTGTAGAGAGACTGCCGTTCTATAAGCTACTTGAGCATCTCTGGATTGTTCAAAATGCTGATCCCTATGTCGTCTTCAGGGTTGATTTTTCTTTGTAAGGTGCCTGCTTCAGGGGAATCGACGGTGTAAGATTTTGGAGAAGAACTCAGAACCTCCTGGCAAGTTCTATGAATCTGTGAGGAACTAGATCACAAACTTTATAAGAGTTCATTGCCCATGTTGTCTCCAAGCTCTGTAGAGCAAAAAACATATTTGTTTATTGAATTTATTTCAATTCAATTCTATGTTATTTAAAGCCCATATTCTTTTCTTTGAAGACCTTTCATTTCCATTTCCAAACTGCACACTTCCTGCAAAACCATGCCTGTTTCTTTTCAATCTTCAAACATCACGAGCCAAAGACCCCAAGTTTAGAAACACCGCACTGAAAATTAAGATGTTTCCAAGATATATGGTAACGCTAATATACTTTTGCATTATTAATGCAGAATATAAATTATTGGGATAATTTTGTTCATTCATTTACAAAATGATGTAATTAAATGAGAAAATTGAAGTGATTATTTTTACTATTTTCCTGGATAACCTTTCTTTGTGTAATAACTTACAAATTTATTATTTATTATCGTAGAAAATTTTATCTGGTAGATGCATGATATTTAAATCCGTATGTAATTTTAGGTTATTATAAAAGTAAAAAAATATCATTTGTTAGATTTTTGATGGGACAACCAAGAAGTTAAGAAAAAGTATTCAATCATGCATGCTTGTTAATATATAATATGATTAAATATAATTTTGGAGTGTGGGGAAAAATATAAATTCTTGCAATACATGTTTATTTATTTTACAAAACACAAGTTTAAATTATAATTGCATCAATAATATTACATAGCTATACAAGAATGAGGTCTCAAAATGGTCATGCACTTATAGAATTTGATTACCATTCAAATTTTGTTCATGATAATATTTTAATCAATGTTGTGCCATGTTCACAAAGTTATGTAATCCACAGATCATCTCGAATTGATGATGTGATGATGAAATTGTAACTAATTTAATAGAATAATAAAAATAATTTATATTTTAAAACATGCATAAATAATAATAACAACAAGTATATTTTTATTTGGAATAGCTTTGCAATTGTTACATTTATTATTGTTTTTTGTCAAACAGGATCTTAATGTTGTTTTGCTATATTTATTATGTATTAATAATCATGTATTTCTTATATAACTTGAAGTTATAAAATTATTATGGATCATTTTCAATATAAATTTTAATCAAACACCTTTTAAATGTTTTTTTATTCAAGCTCAATTTTAATAGCATTTTTAATTAAATACATATTTTAATTTAACTAACAATTAAAAGTGTTTTTTTATAAATCTATCTATTTAAACCACAATCACAAAAACTACCATAATATCAAATATATAATAGTGTGTATTTAGTAATGTGGTCCAAAATGCTTTTTAATTGAAAATGTTTCAAACTGATATTTTTTTAATTTTTGATATTAACACATTTAAACTATCAAAAAACATATAAAATTTAATGTTTTTTTAAGCAAAAAACAGTTTAAAAAATACTTTGAAAAGCAAGTTAAACTGCAATACAAAACACACTTTTAGTGTCTGTTTGATATTGTAGTGCATTGTGCTTTTTAAAAGTGTTTTTCGTTTAAAAATATATTAAAATAATTTTTTTATTTTTAATATCAACACATGAAAATCATCAAAAAATATTTTAAAAAAATCAATTTAATATTTTTTTTAAGACAAACACATTTTAAAAAAGCACTAAAAAAAAGTTACCTCACTTCATCTAAGAGCTTGTTTGTTAATGCAATCATGCTATTGCTTTTTTAAAATTTAAAATTAAAATTTAAATATTTTAAAAATATTATTTTCATATTTTACCAAACAAAAAATATTTTAAAAAATAATTTTTACCTCAATTCTAAACTCTGCCTAAGTTATAAGTTATTTAGAACACCGCAACGACTCATTAATTATTTTAATAAACAACAGTAACTAAGTTAAATTAACACGATAAAATATCCCACGGACTTGTCTTTCCAAAAAAACAACAAAAACAAAAACAAAAACGGTGCGTTTAGAGCACACTGGTATTTTCCTTCCACTTAACCTAAAACCCTAACTCCACAACGGCGCCACTCTTTGAAAACCATAAAAACCTTAAACCCTAGTCCATTCACAAACAAAAAAACTACTCTATTTATCCGGCACCCAAAACCGGAAACTGGCAAACCCGGGTACTCCTAATGCCCATTAAATTCCTTCCACCTCTCCGTTTCCTCAACCCGTCTCTTCCCGTAACCCGTTTCCCTCTCATGAATGTCGGACTCTCCCTAAATACCCCTCGGCCCATCCCCATTTTCTCTCGGGTCTTCCCTTTTAAACTCAAGTACCTAGGGTTTGCTTCTCAATTCTCCACCCGTTCATTTCGACCTGAACCAATCCGGTCAAGACCCGAATTCAGCCGCCTTACTGGTGGTGGAGTGGAGAGAGGAGAGTTTAGGCCTTCTAAGAGTTTAATTGAAGACGAGGCCGAACTCAGTGACTGGGTTAGTGACTTGCGGACTAACTCGATTCGTGGCCAAGTCACTAGCGAAGACGAGCCAGATTCTGATATGGGTCGTCGTTCCAGAAGTAAGACTGGCCGCGCTAGAGAGACAGATAGCGGTGGCAATAAAGGTGGCGGTGCAGGGGGTTTTTCGATGAAGAGGAGAAGGGAGAGTAACTCGAATGAGTTTAGTGAGCCAACTCGAAGGAGAACTGAGTCCAGGTTTGGTTCGCCGGCAACGAATCGAGGAACTGTGGGTTTACCAAAAGAGAGAAGAGGACGGAGAGAGAGGGATTTAGGGGTTAAGAGAGATGGTAAGGGATTAAGAGGCAAGAGGGGTTTTATTGATGATGATGTGGTGGATAGTGGTGAGGATGAGAGAAAGGGGTTAATGCAGAATCTCGGGGGTTTAATTACCGAGGAAGAAAGCGATGGTGATGATGATGGAGGTAATGATAATGGGTTTTTTGAGAAAAAGGCACTGTCCTCTATTGGTTTGGAGAATGATTTTGAGGTGAAAGATAGGTCAAGTTTGTCTGCGAATTCTGATTCTTTTATGAGTGAGACTAGGTATGATAAATTGATTTGTATAGTCATAAATTTGATGTGGCAAAGAAACATGTGTTGAATTTATCATATCTGCTCTGTTGGAGTTTTTTTTCTTTTTCTTTTTTCAATGTTTATAGGATTTTGTAGATCTCTAGTCAAATCTAACATATGTAAAATGGTTGCAGATTTGATCAATGTTCAATTTCTCCATTGTCATTAAAAGGAATCAACCATGCTGGATATGAGAAAATGACAGTGGTCCAGGCGGCGACACTTCCTATTATACTCAAAGGTTTGTCTATTTATTTTTAAAAAATGGTCTAGTCTTGTTTGCTCATGGCTCATGCTAATTGATTTTTTGAGAAACAGATGTCACAGTTTTGGATGTTGAAATGCTAAGTTTGTCCTTGTGGTTACTGCGATACCATCAGGAGATTGTAGTTATAGTTTAATTTCAAAATAATTCTTTCCTCGCTGTTAGTTTGGATTACGAGGAATGCTCTCAAACTTTGAGGACTTTTTTCTGTTTCTTACAAGTTTCATATTCTCCATTCACTAGTTTTAATGTGCATCCATTTGTTTTAATAAGTGCTGCCAAAGAGTTAAATGCCCTAACATAGTCAATCCTGAATTTGCCACCATTGTGACTAATTTTCTTTTTCTTATGTATCCTCATTTGTGCTGCTGCACTGCAGCTGACCTGCTTTAATGTCAATACCCTTTTCCATAAGTTGATAACTCTTGCATATCATGTTTCCAGGTAAGGATGTTCTGGCCAAGGCTAAGACGGGCACGGGAAAAACTGTAGCTTTTTTGGTAAGGTACTTTATTTGAATAAGCATGAGCATGTTAACCAAATGGGTACTGTCTACACCCATTTTTAACTTGAGGACTTCTTGTTCCTTCATTTTTTTTTACAACTCCACATGCATCGGTAAGTGTACGAGTGGGGATAAACTTTTTGTATAGCCTATTTTTCTGGGTTTATATCTATGTTTTGCTGTAGAGATATTTTGTTTTCTACAATAGTAGATATAAGCATTTCGGTTATCTTATGAGTGTGGGATCATGAAAACCTCTTAGTTGAAACTTTTTTGAATTCTTTTTTCCAGCTTCCTTCTATTGAAGTTGTTGTAAAATCTCCTCCTCATGATCGTGATCAAAAACGCCCCCCAATTCTTGTACTTGTCGTATGCCCGACAAGGGAGCTTGCAACTCAGGCTGCCACAGAAGCAAAGGTCCTGTTGAAGTATCACCCTGCTATTGGTGTTCAAGTTGTGATAGGAGGGGTGAGAATTGCTTTAGAGCAGAAAAGTATGCAAGCAAACCTTTGCCAGGTGAGTTTATCATTGTCTAAAGGGTAGTATCATTCATTTAACTGACTGCCTTGTTATGTTACAGCCCTCCCTGTGCATTTATCTCGGCCAAACATGGAAATATTCTAATTTTCCTCACTGTTTGATATGCTGTGAAGGGCTGGTTTCACAGTGATTTGAATCTAAATTCATCTGGTTAATCTCTTAATATCACTTGGAATATCCAACTGACCAGTTAGATACCGAGTCATCATCCTGGATGTGTACTGAATAAATTTTTAAATTCCGGCTTAATTTCTCAAGAAAATGAATTCCATCTAACCATGGTTGCATATCGTTATGCTATTCACACATTTAAAATTCTCAGATCCTTGTTGCTACACCTGGAAGGCTCAAAGATCATATTGAGAATACTGCAGGATTTGCAACGAGGCTGATGGGTGTGAAAGTCCTTGTACTTGATGAAGCTGATCGTTTGCTAGACATGGGATTTCGTAAAGATATTGAGAAAATAATTGCAGCTATTCCAAAACAAAGACAAACACTCATGTTTTCTGCCACGGTTCCTGAAGAGGTTCTCTTTTTATCTTTGTCGTGTGTTAACTTTTCTTGTCATTTTATTGAATATTCTGAAGTTGTTGCTCTTTATGAAGGTTCGCCAAATCTGTCACTCTGCTTTGAAAAGAGACCATGAGTTCATCAATACAGTTCAAGAGGGAGCTGAGGACACACATTCCAAGGTAGGCTTCTTCATGGCATTTGCCATCCAATACTGATAATATATATGAGCATTTTCTTAAATTGCCGGATAATTTCAGGTCAGACAGATGCATGTGGTTGCTCCATTAGACAAACAATTTCCTTTTTTGTATGCCATTTTGAAAGATCATATGGCAGATGACCCCGATTATAAGGTACACATCACAGTCAAGCCTGTTTCTGTGTCTACTTTTTTTAGAGCCTGTTACTTGATATACCACTGTCATGCAGTATATGTTATCGCCCATGGTTTGTGCAGGTTATTGTTTTTTGTACTACTGCTAGAGTGACTGGACTGGTTGCCAGACTTCTTGGTGAACTGAACTTGAATATCAGAGAGATCCATTCTAGAAAGGCTCAGACTTATAGGACCAGGGTTTCTGATGAGTTCCGCAAGTCAAAGGGCCTCATACTTGTGACTTCTGATGTATCTGCACGTGGAGTTGATTATCCAGATGTTACCCTTGTCATACAGGTATATCTATGTTATGTTTCTACTTTCACCGAGGTGAGTGATTGGACTTCAGTATTTGTTCAAGGACCAAAGGGAAAAAAAGGGCTGGCCTTTCACGCTTTCATTCCAACAGTGTTTTATACTATTAATACCAACTTAACCTCTTGCAAACTAAAGGAATTTTTATGCCCATGGCTTAACATTAAGAGTTTGAGCAAATCGACCCTTTCATACCGGTCATTTAAGCTTTTCTAACTACTACCCCAATTTTTGCAGAGAAATGGTGTCCTTTTCCCATTTTTACTCTCATGAAGTTTTAAGCTTCTTCGAGATCTTCCATATTCAATCTTCTCCTTCGTGCTTGCAAACTTTTTCTGCTCCCATGGATAATAATTACATTTATTGCAAATGTAGGTTGGGTTACCGGCTAGTAGAGAACAGTATATACATCGACTTGGTAGAACTGGGCGTAAAGGTAAAGAAGGAGAAGGTATTTTATTACTGGCACCTTGGGAAGAATTCTTTTTATCTACTGTCAAGGATCTGCCAATAACAAAAGCTCCAGTGCCTTCAATAGACCCAGACACAAAGAAAAAGGTAGTCTACTCTGTTCTTTCTACTGTTATTCTGAAGAATAATTCCATCTAGTCTACTTTGTTCTTTCTACTGTTATTCTGAAGAAAAATTCCATCATCAATTAGAAAGCACAGATTCAGAATTTCTTAAACCAACCTTTTCTGTGACACTGACAAGTAAACATTCCTGAACAGATGGAACGGGCACTGTCCCAGGTGGACATGAATTCCAAAGAATCAGCATACCAGGCCTGGCTAGGTTATTACAATTCACAAAAGAAAGTGGGCAATGACAAGCACAGGCTTGTGGAGCTTGCTAATGAGTTTAGCCGAAGCATGGGACTTGATACTCCTCCTGCTATTCCCAAACTCGTCCTTGGCAAGATGGGTCTCAGGAATGTTCCTGGCTTACGCTCGAAGTAGATCAGCTCCCTACTAGTGAACTGGATGGTTTTGCATGAGATAAGGATCGTTTGCCTGGAAATATCTCTGTAGGAAAACTTCATTCGTTACATTAAACCTCACTTATTTTTTCAATCGCTATCATGCTATATAGAGCATGAGAGTGTCATCCTAACTGAGTATGCTAATGCTTACATTGGATGAGTGAGAGGTGGTATAATTGCTCCTGCTGGTTAATACGCGATGAACAAGTGATCATTTTTATTTTAAAAAAAGTACGTTTCCTTTATATTGATGTTTCTGTAACTTTAATATCTACTTCCCTTTCTGGCAAGATCTTTTTTTGACAAGACAAGCGATATTTCATTTAACCAAAAAAGATTACGTCTCAATTTTGGAGTTCTAAGGCCTGCCTGATGAATTAACCTGGATTTTCGTCGACCTCGGGTGTGTTTCGTTGATCTAAGACTTGGCACAGGCTCGCTCATGAATATTTTTTTTTAACGAGTGAGAGTGGCATCCTACTTAAAAATGTTTTTAAGTGTGAAATTATACAGAAGTGTAAAATCTTATTAGAAGGCTCTACGCAAAAGTGGAAAATTGAATGACTGCACCTCGCTGCCCGACTCTTCCAGTCAAGATTTTAGCCTTCAAGACCTTGCCTATCTAGCTGTGCTTTCCTGGGTGCAGAATTTTCATTCAAATCATTAACCATAACCCGCCAACGTTTCCATTACCCTGTCAAATCGTGTTAGGTCTTGTTCATCTAAGAAATAGAAAGGTGAACTTGCAATTTATAAGTTAATTCTCATATGATTTTTGGTAAAGTCATTATAACTTTTTATTGGATTTGAGCTTTTCAAGGCTGCCTTTTGGGATGAAGATTCCGAGCTTGAATATAGAATGTCTTTGAGCTTGGTATTTCTTGCAAAAACAAGTTTTTTTTATCGGAATAGAGGATCCTCCGATACTTAAATTAGTAACTTGTAGTAGAGAAAAAAAATATAACCAAGAGAGCAAGAGTTTAGGAGAGTAAATATTGTGATGAATTTGTATTATGTTATTGAATGAATTTCTTTAGCTGTTGATCCAAGTTTATCCAATGGAGAATAAAGTAATGATGTAAAATAATTGTTTTTCCATGCAAGTATCTAAAAAGATGAGTTATTGTGCCTTATTGTGGCATTGATGGTAAAAGTTGCTGCTCGAACGTGATTGACATGAAAGGAGAGTGAAGGTAGGCACTTTATGAGGAGACAAGTTAGCAAGAGATAGTCATTGGTGAAAAACAGGAAGGTAGGTAACCATGCTAACAATTCAAGTGTAAGTATATGAAAGTGCGTTGATGTACTAACTTTCTTGTATGTAGTAACTTTGCATTGGGTTGTGTGCTAATCGCTTGATTTCCTGGAATTTACATGGGATTTGGTCCCAAGTTGGTTAGGACAAGGACTAGTTTGTGGTTAAGAGCTCGACAATAATTGAGAGGGAGTCCATTTGAGTTGGAGAACAGTCTTTTGGCTAAAGAGGCTTGAGTGTAAAATAATTGGATAAATTAAATAGTATGGATTCCCAAAAATTCCTTTATTTGCTCCTTTTTTTTAACTCAATTATGGAGACTAAACTAAAGAATTATACAAAGACTAGGGATTGAAGCGAAAGGACTAAAAGGGAGGGAAAAAGAATCTTGGCTAACACATATAATACATGTGCTAACATATGAGCCACACCTATATGCCTTTGGGAAACATGCGTGGCTTACCTTGGCTTTGATGATAGGCTTTCTTGGTGTAATTAAATTCTTCTTGTCGAGATTTTTTTCAATGATACAATACATGTATTGATCAAAGTTTTAATGTGTCACCAATATCCCTTTCTTTCTTTCTTCTCTATCGTCACTTGAAATCCATGCCATTATTTCTTCTTTTCTTCTCTCTTGCATGTCAACTTTTCCTTGTCATTTTTAATCCTTGCTATTTTTATTTTGATGTAGCTTGGTTTCTAGTTTATTGTCTTACCTCCTATTATTTAAGTTGATAAAAAAGGCAAGGGTTATCTTTTTTTTTTTTGCATCACCATTTTCCCTCTAGTATTTGAATTTGCATGTAATTTCAAAGTATCATGAATTTATCTTCATTAAGTTGTACAACAGTACTAGTGTCCACTATGGTTTTTCGAATCAAGAAAATCTTCACAAGTAGAGAATGTTTTTGTGAAGTGGCAAAGCATTATATATGAAGATATTACATGAAGACATGGAGTTTTTATTGGAGACATAGAAATTCCATAAGAGACATGGAGATATAGAGAATTCACTTAAAAGACATGGAGATTTCGTTGGAAGTATAAAGATTTCATTGAATGCATAAAGATTTCTCTTGGAGATATTGTAATGGAGAGATGAAAACTTTGTTTGAAGACATTTCATTAGATACATTGAGATACAAAGACTTTACTGTGGAGATATGAAAAGTTCTTGTTAGAGGCCTTGAGATTTTGTTTGGAGATATGGAGAATTTGTTGGATATATAAAGACTTCATTTAAAGACATTTTGTTAAAGATATAAAGATTTTATTAAAGGCATGAAAAATTATAGTTGGAAACTTGAAGATTTTATTTAGAGACATAGAGATTTTCACTTCAAGATATAAAGATAAATTAAACCATGGAGAAAAATGTATGGAGATTACTCGGAGAGATAATATTAGTTTGTTCATTGAAGAGTTCAAAAGATTATTTTGTGTAAGTTGAGATATAATAAAGATTTTGTTTGAAGATATTTTATTAGAGATATAGAGATATAAGAATTTTATTATGAAGATATGAAGAATTCTCGTTGGAAACCTGTAGATTTTATTTAAAAAGATGAAGAATTTGTTTGAAGAAATGGATAATTTGCTAGAGATTTTGTTTGAAAAAATGTAGACTTCATTTGAAGACATAGAAATTTCATTACAAAATAATGAAATATCAAAACATATAGTAGTGTGCTGCAATACTAGCAATTTATATGTAAGTAGTACATCATTATATTGATTTTCTTGGAGGCAGTAACTTTGCACTATGGTACGAGTCAGTGGCTTTTGCATTATTGTATGTGCAAGTCGCTTGGCTTCCTAGAATTTGCATGAGATTCGATCCAAAGAAGGGTAGAACAAGGCATAGTTTGTAATTGGGAGCCTGAAAATGACTTGGAGCGAGTCGTGCCATTTTTATATTAGTTTGGTTTGGTTTTTTTTTTTTTTTTTTTTTTTTTTTTTTTTTAAGAAAGTTGTGTATA
>Ga0325405_1004411_pt1 | contig 14392 bp, 6 predicted proteins | sample PopdelMetagenome_21_FD_205663 | JGI IMG/M metagenome (GOLD analysis project Ga0325405, IMG submission 205663) | Populus deltoides microbial communities from Bellville, Georgia, United States - Xylem-Control-R2 | ecosystem: Host-associated > Plants > Phyllosphere > Stem > Wood/Secondary xylem... | reverse complement strand
AGAACACAGAGATTGTTTGGCTTTAGATATCATCATCCTTGAAGCATTGACCGTTACATGTGTTGTTCAATCTGGGACCATTGACGGTTGCATGCGTGCAAGAGAGCAATTGACAACTCTTACTTTATAGATCATAATCAAAGATAAAGATTCTGCTTCAGAGGTACACATCATGTATTAAATTTGAGCCTCCAATAATGTTCAAAGTCCCTAGACCAAAAAAAAATCCCACATGCCGAAGTGTGTACTATATTGCAGATGTTATTTTCAAGTGTTTACAGCCTCAGAACATTTAGTCATGGCTCTATACCTAACCCTAGCCCATATATGGCTTTCCTAGTGCAAAAGATATGGAAAACCAACGACATATATATCGCGGAAGCACCATCCTGCAAGTCTACCGAATTTCATCAAGAAACGAAGAGAGATACATGGAGATAACTTGGTGTTGTGAACTAAGGAGGACAGTCATTCAACGATAATTATTACTGAAAGACTGACAGGGCGTGCCCTAATAGTCTTGGACTATTAAGTTTTGAACTCCATATTATCTTCTCCTACTTCTGTGATAATGACCTTTCTTTAGCTATATATCTATTATATATGGTGTCAATGCACATGGGATGTTATTGCGATATATAGCTGGAAGATTTCCACATACCACAGAGGTTTAAGTACAAAATCCACACAGATTTTGATGGCTTAAAGTTAAATTCACAGCTTCCATTGAAAGAGTTGGAGAATATTAACGTAAGCTTAACTTCTCTTCATTCAGTGCAGCTTCTTAAATGGCTAGTTTGATGGGTTCTTTCTTGTTCACTTTAAGATCCGTTTGTTTTACAGAAATATTATTTCTCAAGGAAAATATTTTATTTTGAAAAAAATCTGTCTAAAAAAATATATTATAAAGTTATGGCACTTCTTATAATAGAGGCAAAATGATAGTATATAGAAAAATATTTTTCATTAATTAATTTTTGTATTGGTAGGGGAAGACATCGATCATCACCGAACCACATAAAATCTTTACCTTTTTATTATTTATTAATATTACTATATTAAAAAACTATACTAACCAAATATTATTGGTATAAGGAGTTAAATGAGTTTTCACAATGGTTCATATCCAGTACATGCTAGGAGCATATAATAACTACATCGGACAGGCCTGGGTCAAGCAAGCAATAAAACTCAGCGCAATATATAGGAGATGTTTGATATTGTGTTAATTATGATTTAAAATGTTTTTTTTAAAAAATATATTAAAATTATTTTTTTATTTTTTAAAAATTATTTTTACATTAGCATAAAAACAATCTAAAAAAATAATTTTTAATAAAAATAAATTTTTAATTTTTAAAAAACATGAATTCAAACGTTGCCTCAAGTTATCTACACAAATATTGTTTTAATTTTTAGTCTTTTCAAAAGGCAATCAAAAATCTATCTTTGACTAAAACTCAACGCAATACAAGGTATTTATTATGATTTAAAATGTTTCTTTTAATATATTAAAATATTTTTTTATATTTTAAAAATTATATTATACATTAGCACAAAAACCTTTTGAAAATATAAAACAATAATTTTAAACAAAAATAAATTTTAATTTTTTATAAAACACGATTTCAAACACTGCCTTAAGTGTTCTACCCAAATATTATTTTAATTTTTAGTCTTTTTAAAAGGAGAGGCAATCAAAAATCTATCTCTACTTCAATGTGCCCACAACACCTACGTATGAAGAGAAATCTCAATCTATATATATATATATATATATATATAAACTGAAGTTTAATATATTTCGATAAATAAAAATACAATCTATGGAATTAATGTAAGCTAATTAAAGTCTAAGAGCTCGAACCAAAGCATTGATTAAGAAGGAGATGAAAATCTTTAGCTACCATTGTATTATGCATGTCATCTTGGATTCACAAAATGAACATCTTTAATTTGTTAATAAATCAAATTTATTACTAATTATCTTACTTCTCTACTTCACTCCAAATTAACTATCAAACGTTTATTACAAAAAAAAAAAAAAAAAACCTATTATATAATACCTTAGCTTTTTGTTTTGTTTTTGAAAGGTGGTGGGGAGGGTAATAGACACCCCTCGACTCCACGTGACTTATTGGAGGGTACTTTATCATGACACAGTTTTTATGAGAAGGACGGTGCACTAGCTAGACTAGTGCTCGATCGGCTAGCTAGGAAGGGAATCAACAGTTAGGATCCAAAGTCACCAAACTACCACCACTTCTTTCTGATCACTATATCCTCCTTTGTGTACTGCAAAATTGATGCAAGTCGTAAGCACATGCTCTCATTTATTACAATTGTATTTATTTATTGTTTCTGGATAAAAATAATAGTATTTAAAAGATACGAATATATATTGATTTCAAAGATAGAGACTAGGATGTATATGAAATAAATTTACTTTTTAAAATAATTTTGGAATGAATTTTAATATTTTTAATCTCGAAACAATAATCAAGCAATACCTAATCTAGTGTCATGCTATTTCTCTAAAATCCAATAAATAATTATCATTGCCTGTTGTAATATTATTGTGGATGGGAAACACCCTGCTGGGTTGGGGGAGAGACTTGTTGCACAACCATTTATAAATCGCTTAATTAATTATTGGTGCAATATTGGTGGTTATAAGAACTCACATTCTCAAAAGAATTCGTGGTTATACATAGACTTTCAGACCAAATATGTATCATTACATCAAAACATCTTCCTTGTTGCTAAGGATAATACTTGCGCGATCCGACAATTAGATTTTGCAAGAACAATAATCGTCTGTAGAGAGCAATATCGAGAAGACTTAGTCCAATTATTATGATACGGCCCCCCACCTCTCTTTCAATATTGCAATCTTAGAAGGCCCTGACACGACGACAATACTTGTCTAAATTCATTGGGCTTAATCATCCTATCATGGTTTTCATAATGATCACCATGACCAACAACACCAAGGGTGTAAGGTTATTTTATTGCACACAAACTAATCTTTCGGCTTAGAGCTTTGTGTGGCTTAAATCAACCATCTCCCATGATTATTACATATATAGTCCATCATCTTTTGTAAGATCATTACAACCCATTTAAATGATAATTTAATTTGATTGCCTTAAGAATATTAATTTCGAGAATATCAATCATTCAACTGAAAATCCCCCACTCAGCTTGGTTCTCGCCTGTTTTAGACCCTTGACGAGCCAAATGAAAGCCCGTTCTTCTTGTTAAACAACAAATTAGTAAGATGGCTGAACTAGACTTTTCATAATTGACAATATATTTTTATATTTTATATTTTCTGGTTTAAATCATTAATATTCCTAATTAATTTAATCATCAAATATTTTCGTTCTAATCTCACTAAAGAGTCAGGAGCATAGGGTATAAATAATTTGTTGAGACGTCAGAAGAAAAAGAAATTAAAGAACTGGTGATTGAAATTACTAGGAATTAGAAAAGGATGTGAAATTGAAACTGTAAATTTAAAAAGATATTCACGCTTCAAGTCTAATTTGTTGTAAGCTAAAATATTCATACAAACAATGACTATTTAATTGATGAATTAAATCAATATAAGATAATTATAACATAGGATCATGCGGTTTGAAAGAAGAATGTATGAATATTCTTTATTGTTTACATAAAGAATTGACGAGCCTTCTTAGTTAGAGTTAACATCTATTTTCTAGTTTTTGAATATAATAACGAATAAACTATATACCAGGATTATTTATACACACCATGCATTGAATAATAATATAAAATCACTCATCGAATTTCATACAATAATTAAAACTTTTAAGTTGGTATAATTCAGAACCCAAGCTCGCATTATGTTTAACGAAATTAATAAAGCCAGGCATGTATTTCAGATCTAAAAAGATTTTTTTTTATCATAATAATTTCTTTAACACTACAATAGGCTAGCATAATGGAATCCGAACCAATCAACATCACGGGGATACAAGAACATGGCATGCATATGTCAACACTTAATTTGATTTCCATCTTTTCTTTTCTTTTCTTTTCCTTTCCTTTTCAGCCATTAATATCTAATTTTTTATTGGTGAAGTTGAGATTGGCCCATGAAATCTTTTCTGGGCTGATACTTGACTGTGGCCCCGATCTTAATCACACCTTTAATTAATGAATTCACGTGGCTATGCAACCCCCCCAGGAACTAGTCTATGCTTGATATCTGCTGTAACCTATGCTATCTGCTAGGCTATGAATCTACAAGGGGAACCCATTTTCATTTCAGGAACCCAACCAGCTAAACGTGATCCATTCACCCACGCTTTGCTCGCCAGATTATCCTCTGCCATAGGGATTCAGCGATGTCCTATCTCTTTCATTTCTGTCCCTTATCCCAAACATATATAATTTGATTGACAATTTCGGTCATTGTTTTGTTTGAGTGAAGATGTGCCATTTTGGTTTTGGTGGAAACAATGTACAAATTCTAAAGAAAACATAATTTTGGTATTTAAAATGGTTGGTGTTATTGATAGGACAATAATTTGCATGCTGGTTTCTATTGCTAGCGAGGACACTCAATAATTTGTACGTAGATACCTCAAGATTTTTTCCATTCTTAAGTGTTTTCATGTTTTGGATTAGAGGAAGTATCATTGTTTTTTTGCTACAAGATGTTCACTACTCCCAATCCTTGTAGTACTCTCCTGCAAAAATAATACAATAATGATAAAGATAAGATAACACCGACAACGTAAAATTTTAGTACGTCAGGTTGTTATATAAAAATTTTAATTTAAAATTTTATTTTTAAAAATCTCTCTTAAATTAGTTTTCATTTGCATTCACTTAAACAAACTAAAAAAACCCTAAAAATAAAGACAAAAAACAATAAAAATCTTCAACAAACTAAAAAAATCCAAAAATAAAAAGAAAAAATAACAAAATTAGCCTGAACAACATATCTTAGATCTAATTTAAGAATCTTTTGGATCTCAACCGGTTACAACTAACCAATCCTCTTATATAATTAAACATTTCTAAACATGATTTAATGGTTGAATTGAAAGCTATGAATCTTCTTATCAGAATAATAATCACTATAAACTAAATCTTCTTTTCATTTTAGTTTTTTACCATTGGTTAATAAATATCTCTGAAAGGTTTTCCACATAGTTCACTTGTCTATTAACCACAACCATATGAATCTTTTCAATATAATTTTTGAAAGATAAAAATAGAGTAATGGTGAACACGGGTAAAACATATATTGTATTAATTGGAGTAGGTTTTCAATCCCTTACTCACTGAAAATACATGTATATTTATAGAGTTGTAGTTACAAAAGGATCCACCTAATCCAGTTGAACAAGGATGTTTAAAAAACTATCTTAATAAACTGAAAGATCTGTACAATTCAAAAGTTAAAATATTTAGAATTCTTATTATGAACTGTCATAATTTTTCATGTTAACACTGTCATACTTTGTCATGCTAACACCCCCTGCAAATTGCTAGGCAGTAAGCAGACCATGAATTTTGATCTCAATAACTTAAACCATGCAGCTGTATACCCTTTAGTAAACATGTCTGCAATCTAATCTTCGGTGGAAATATGATATACTTGAACATCTTTGTTTACAACCTTTTCTCTTATAAAGTAACAATCCATTTTAATATGCTTTGTCCTAGCATGGAAGACTAGAATAGAGGTGAAGAAAATGGCTCCTATATTGTTACACAAAATCACTAGATATTGAGTAAGAACGATTCATAAATTTTGAAATAACATATGCATCCAATAAAGCTCAGTAATTAAGCAATAAGATCTCAATCATCTATAGGTTTGCCAGCTACAACTAGTTGATCAACAAGACACATAGCTTCATCGATCAATGTAAACAGTACAAGTTTTATTACCGTGAGAAAGAGTTTGATTTTTTCTCTTAAGTAATGCAACCCATGATTATGGAGCTGATGAAAAACGGGTCTAAAGAGAATCTCATGTTGCTTGGCATTTTGAATTCCATAAAAGAGAAGCAACTGATTTTTTTGAGATAGAAGCAAATATCCAACTTTTAACACGATTGTCCTTTCTTCAGAACCATATTGTATATGCTAGATTAGGTATATCCTAGATAGTTTCTTTAGGAGCCTTAATTGTGTCATCAATAAAGCCAACAAGATCATGGCCAACAAGATCATGGCTATTGAGAAAAGTCATGAGCTGCATACTCCATGCCATAAAGTTAGGACCAATGAGTTTCTCAGTAATAGCTTAAGAAGTAGCTTAAGAAAAGATGGTAATTAAGGCGTTAGTCGTATAAAGCTCTTATACCATGAAAGCTAAAAATAGAGTAATGATATTATACACGAGTAAAACAGGTTGTATAATTGGAGTGGGTTTTCCATCCTTTACTCATTGAAAATACATGTATATTTATAGAGTTGTAGTTACAAAAAGATACAGTTAATCCAGTTGTACAAGGATGTTTAACACACTATCTTAATAAACTAAAATATTTGTACGGTTTAAAATTTGAAGTATTCGGAATTCTATTATAAATTGTCATGCTAACACTTTCACTCTGTCATGCTAACTATTTTAAGGTAAAGTTTTATTATATACTTACAACTACAAATGTTTGAGAAAATAGAGAAGGGGGTGTTGGAGAATCGAGTCAAAACGAGGACTTACTGAAGACAAGTAAGTTGTAACATCCTAACAGGAAAAATAATCGAAAGATCAGGTGAGTAAACCTGGAAAGTTTTGTAATAAATAGATTACAAAAAATAGAAAATCTAATAAAAAATGGCCCTCTGTTAATAAATTTCCCTTGTGACTTAATCCTCTTCATCACAAATTAATCCCATCCACTCCTACTCCAATGATATTCATGACTTCAGATTAGGTGATGGTTTCTAAAGATTAAACCTAGCTAGAGGTTTTAATAAAAGAAAAGAGTATTTTTTTCCTGTTTAATCAATAAAATACACCAGACAGCAGATTATATACATAGCCCTGGAGGAGGATTGGACACCTAGTAGATAGGGGGAAAAAAATAATTTGTGGAACTTTCATCATTGAAATGTTGCCCCATTGCCTTTACCTTCATCATTTTGCTCTCAATATCTTACCAGGGAAGCAATCAAAATGTCGAGAAAAAGGCTAAAAGGCTACCAGGACTAGCTACGAGTCTTAACTGAATGCCCACGAATTCCTCATTATGCATGTTTCAAAGGTAAATCACTGAGATGCTGACAAAATTAGACAGTCGATCAGGTACCACAGAAACAAAGATGGTAACAAGGACAGGACAAATTGGACATGACATGAGTGGAATGTAAGCAGGATTGGGAACATGATAAGTTAGGGTAAATTTTTTTTTCTAACCCTCTTCCAGGTTTTCGAATGTATTATTCTGGGTGACCTCATACCCTATCCACTCCTTCGGACAATAGTTGGTAACAAAATGACTAAGACTGTCATTGTAATGTCATTGTAAGAGGACCCCTAGCAAGAACACTTGTCATTGTCCTGTTCGCTTGCCATAAACACTTGTCAAGATTTAATTCCCCCGTCAACATTAACCCTCTGAAAGAAAAAAGAAAAAGGAAAAAACGAGTGCATATACATGGTAACTTTGTGAAGTGGTATGCCCAATTCTTTGCATTGTAAGAATTCAAAACCAAATATGAGTATTCTGCAATCAAACTTTGGTTGAACACAGAGATAATATATTCAAAGCATTTCAACAAAAGAAGCTAAAGACATGCTTTGTCAAATGTTTGCCAAACAATATCATAGTTGGCCTAATTTTGGAGACAATGCGGTGGTGTCATCTTGTTGTTGGCTCTCTCTCTTTAATTTTGAGCCAATCGAAGAAGCCAAAACATTAATATATATGCTCTCTGATATTATTCTGACATGTTTGGCCTAACTTGGTCTCTCTTTTCCACTTGTTGGTCTTCTATTAGAAAGCATGAGATCAATATTCAATCATCTCTATTAATTTTGGTGTTAAAATCCCTTTCTTTATTGTATTATTTTATTTGCTAATATCGTGGGTGCAAAATCTCCAGACCAAATTAATCATGTGTATTACGAATATTTTAGCATCTTTCCTCCTATATGGTGAGCAACAAAATCCATGCCACGATCACAAAATTGATAACTACCTTGGGCTCTATTTGGAGAAGAAGCAATGGATTAATTAATGTTGTGCCTCATCATCACATCATGGAAATAATTAGAGACACAAAACCTAGTTGAATTCATACTTTTTGTTAATCTAGGACAAATGACTTTGGTGCTAAGTACACTCTAGCCTATGGATTACATAAATGGATGAGAAATATTTGTCTTGTTGATGATTATCTGTTCTTAACTTGTTTTGCAATATTAACAAAGTAGATGATGACACAGCAATTCCATTGAGCATTAGCTACTTTCCCTACCTATTTCTAACAGTGAATTAATTAACAGGCCCACTTGCGTGATGCTAATTAGTGTAGATCTTGACAGCTTAAACAATTAGGGAGACGTACGTTTTCTCGTCATCAATGATGCACTAGACTGAGTAGGGCTAGGCTTTTTAAGAAGATCAAAGTAGTGGGAAATGAATAAGCTTAAAAAAGGAAGAGGAGGATGCACTACATTATTAAATGAGAAATTCTGTGGTCATCCAAAGACTCCCTCAGTTTATTTATTCACAGCATCCAGCATCTTTGATGAAAAATGACTTCAAAAATTTCGGATTCAAGCCAACACTTGAACTTGTTTTTTCCGTTGTTGTGAAGAACTTAAAGAGACGAATGTTATCGATCCGCTTTACTCTAACATTTACTTACTAGTCGCAAGCTACAACAAACATAGAATAGAAGACGGGAAAAAAAAACTATATCTGCAAACTATTTAGAACCAAGATGTATAATTAACCCCGAATTCTGAAAAGATGATTGGAAAAAAATAGAGAGTAAATTAGAGAACTGAATTTGGTGGCACTTATTATTGTACGTACTCACTAACTTATTCGGTGGCATTATTTCCTACACCTAAATAGAAATGTCTCACCTTTTACGGTAATTCTGTAGACAGATAGCCAATGGTTTTGGAGCAAGTACAGTAGTATACGGAGAAAATAAAAGATCAAAAGGATGGTTACAAACAACTATTTATCCTAACTGGTTTCCATGCACATGTTATTGTACGTACTACATTGAATTATTTCCACTTCTATACAAACTTATTTTGACTTTTATGATGTCAGGCTCTTGGATATGAAGCCATCCTTTGCATGAACATACAGCAAAAAAAAAAAAAAACACACTCACACACCCAGTGAGAAGACAAAACCAAGCACAACACAACAACACAAAGCTTCCGAACCACAACTAATTAAAATCGAAAAGACCACACATAAGATGCTCAACAACAGAAAATCTAATAAAAAAACAAAAATCTGGGTTTTGATTCCCCATTATGTCTCCCACGAGAAGAGGAGAAAAATGACAACAACTAGTGTTTTATTGTTTTTTTTTTTTCCATTTTAATAATGTAGACGAACATGTGTCCACCGGAAAACTTACCGTTAGATGCTTTATTAGTGTTTGAACATTGCATGCATCTAACAAAAAAGACAAAGGCAGTAAGTAAGGATGTAGATGAAATGTTTTTTTATCTTTATTGTTTTTGTTTTGAAAGGATAAGAATTTATTTTAAAATTATTCTAAAAATAAATCTATTTATTTTCTCTATTTTTTTCTTTTCAGTCATATATATATATATATATATTAACCATACGCAGGAATTGGTTTTACCGTAGTAAAATGGAGTGCGGGACAGCATTTTGATGTGTCATAATGCTTGGATCTTCTATTAGAAATCACCAGCACTAGATATATAGACTAGCTAGCCTTTTAACTTAATTAAAAGTCAATTAAAATTACTTTCCAGTACGTCAACAAATACAAATCAGCGAAGTTTATCGCTGAAAAATTGAAAAGTGAGAAATGGGGGAGTACTTGAAGAAGCCCTGAAAACAATCTGCAGTTTTAATCCTTAGTGGTAGCATGCTGATATTTCATAATCTGAAGCTGAAAAATTGAAAAGTGAGAAATGGGGAAGTTGAAGAAGCCCTGAAAACAATCTGCAGTTTTAATCCTTAGTGGTAGCATGCTGATATTTCATAATCTCACTGTGTCTTTCTCTTGTGTACATAAACTTAAATTTAAGATGCATCTCACAGCAACTTTCAGGACACGTACTGACTGGAATAATTTTAGATGAGACGTACGTGAGTCGAGCGTGTTAGACAGCTGAAATAATTAATTAGGGGAGAAGGTTCGGAAGGGAAGCGTGGTGGAAATAAATCTTTTTTTATAAAATATCTTACCATCTTATGAGAGAATCATATGGACTTGGATTTGAATACACACACACTAATTTAGAATAATTTAAGAGATTTAAAATGATAAATACTTTTTATTTATTTATTAACGTGGATGTCTGATCTAGTTTGCGCGCATCTCGACTAATTTCACAGACTCTAAAGTTAACAATCATGTAAGTCTCCAGTGGCCCTGAGATTTGTGGGATTCAAACGGATAAATAAATACTTTTTTTAATAATTATAATGCATGTAGGAAAACTAAAAAAAAACTTTGGCTTCAAAATTAGTTTCTAAGACTCTCTTATTTTAAAAATCTTATCATTCTTAAAACTTAGATTGTGTTGGAGGATAGTTTTGTCATAATTTGCTAATCACATATAATTTTCATCTCTTTAATCTTTCTTTCATTGCTTAAACATGATTCTTTTAAGCTATTTTTCTTATCTAGTAGCTGTTGTCACATTTTTCATTATGGTTTTTTGGCCATTGTCCAGCTCCCTTTTAAGAGGATTTCTCTTTTCTCCTTTCATGTATGATTTTCTTTGTACCACAACTTCTCTTCTGCAAGGAGTTGTAAGCTTGCATTAAGTTTTTTTTTTTTTTTGGCTTCTTCTAACTATTTCTTTTGATGTAATGTCACAATTTTCTTGTTGGTCTTTATCATCTTACACCTTTATTTTTTTTCTTTGGATGTTACTTGTCCATTTACTCTCTCTCTTGAGATTTCTTTCTAGGTTTGATACCATGTTAGAAAGAACTAAGGGAGAAGGAAGGAAGAGAACTCTTCTTATATCATGTTACTCTCAAATGAAAGGAAGTTCTTATAAACTTGATTGCAATACTTTTAACACATATATTTATATTAGTTTATGATAATTGAAGAGAATTAAAAAGGATAATAAATATATCCTTGATAATTATAATGCACCTAGAAGAACTAAAAAAATATTTTTACTTTAAAAATTAATTACTTCAATAGATATGCTTAGATGCAGCAAGAGGGAGACATGTTCCTTACCGACTGATCATTGGGTTACATTATCAATTAATCATCTCTTAATTAGAATAGACTTTAGAATGTCCCTCCTGTCTTTCTCTCTCAGAAAAACAAACATTATTGCAATTAATTCCATCTTAATTTAAAAACCTTCACCCTATGGTTACTATCACAGAAATTGCATCAAACACCCATCAACCTCATCACAACGTTAACACAATACTTCTAATCCTTACTCCCATATACCTAAGCCAAATTTACCCAAAACACAACTCTCAAACCCTTCACGTTTCAACCCCAATTAAGCACCCTCGTGACCCGCTTGGATCCTTTGCAAGTTTACTTTGAAGACTTCCCAAGCTGGACAGCATATTGGGTTTTAAAGAAGGATTTCCAGAAACTAGGGTCAGTACTTCACACTTTTTTCATCTCAAGGAAGAAGAACAAGGCAGGAAAATGTTTTGGCTTTGTGACAATATCGTCAAATTTGTGAGACAATAAAGACGAACAAGGCAGGAAAATGTTCTCCAAAACTAGAATAATATCTTGAAAAATCAAATAAAAACAAAACAACTAAAAAAAACTTATATTAAAAACAATATGCAAAATTCATGATCTATAGATCATGAAATCGGGATAAATCATAAAAAAAACTTGAAGACAATTATAAAACCTATATTAAAAATTAATGCAGAACGATATTAAGATCTTACAAAACTGAATCTCTAACAAATTAAATGTCAAAAGACAAAACCAGAAAAAAAAATTAATTGCACAAAAAAATCTAAAAAATAAGGGTGAAAAAAACATTAATTAGAGGGATAAAATTTTCATTTAGAGGACTTAAATTGAATTGAGAAATAGTTTTAATAAAATAAAAAACAAATAAAAAGAATGAGGGTTAAGCTAAACAAAATAAAACAACAAAAAATTTGATTGAAGGATGAAATTCAAAGCAAAAAAAAAATTCAACAAAAGTGCCAAGAAAAAAAAATTAAAATTTAAAAAATAAAGACCGAAAAAAAACATATGAGAAATTGTAATTGAATGACTAAATTAAAAAGAAAAAAACTTCTATAAATGAAAAAATAACAAAATAAAAAATTAAGAGAATGAAGACTTAAATTGCCAAGTAAAAAACAAAAAGGACAATGGTATACATTATATGTCAGGAGAGAGGAAAAAAAGGAAAAATATCAAATGATCACCGACAACAATCCGACCACCGTAAGCTGTTACACGCCACTTTAAATGAAAAGGGACACAGTGACGCATCTAGAAAGACTAGGAAAAGTCAGTTTTGGCCACCGGGTGGCATCACACATGCCGCTTGAATGGCACGAACGTCACCCACTTGTTAGGGCGTGTTGAATAAGCGTCAACAGCTTTTTCTAATTAAAAACATTATTTTAATGGTAAATTACTACTCTACCCTCTTGCAAACCAACAATTAACAACAAAAACAGAGTCAGAATACTCTAATACACTTGACCCCAAAACATTAAATTTCTTGAATCCAATTGTACATTAGTAATTCTACTGTATATAAAATTCAAAAATACCTATATACCCCTATCCGAAACAATTGATCCTTTTTTTTTTTAACTTTTTAGAGTATTTTTGTTATTTTACTGTTCATAAAATATTTTATAGATAAAAATACTCCTACACAAATCATTAATGACTAATGGCCGCTCTAAAAATACTAGGATAAAGACAATCATTTTTTGTTTTTTGCCAAGGCCATATATAGATGTCATTTCTTTATTGTAGTGAATAGTATAATGAGTACTCTATGGCTAAATGCATTTTAGTATATTTTTTATTTAAATATTTTGCAAGTTATTAATTTCAAAAGAATTTTTAAATATTACTAAATTTCAGAGAATATTAAAACAGATTATTTTTCTACCGTTAAACACTGTAATATTAGAGTTTGAGTAACTGATCTAGTTCTGTATCCTTTGCTATACACAACGTCACAAATAATTTTGGAAGGCAAGGCATTATGTGGATAGAAGAATATCCAATTTTCAAGTCACTCTAGGGAATGGCACTTTCAGAGGGCAGAAGAATATCGCAACCAAATTGTGATAACTGACGGCAATAATTGGGCTCCAAGCGTGCACTTAACCTCACAAATAAAAAAATAATAGAAGGCAGACAAGCATTGAGGCTATAGATATTTCACCTTTTTTTTGCATGAAAGTAATTGGCGACAAGCATATGTTTTCCAAAAGAGCTGCTGAATTCAAATGGATGCTTATTAGGTCGTCAGAAGGAGAAGCAAATGGGGCAATAATTCCAACAATAGTCGTTCGCTAGGGCAAGAAAAAAGAAGAAAAAAAAGGATATTAAAGATGGGAATCATTCTAGGGGTGTCCCAGTGCTGGGATCTAAGACTCCTAGCTAATCTAAGTTGATAGGCTGAGCCTTTTGGTGTTTCCCGCATTCAAACTACTGTCATCCTCATGTTCACTTTCTCCACACAGAACTCAGCAGCCCCCAGGCCCCTACACATCCCAGCTATAAAGATAATATATAGTACTGTCAAAACTAGTCCAGTAAGCACATGAAACTTGAATATGGTGTCAACCTACGCAGGGAAGGGAGAGAAGGGGTGAGGTGGGAACAGAGAGCACAGTAAATCAAGAGTGGGAAATGATTTAGCCTGCTGCGCCTCGTGCGTTGTTGCATTGCTAATGAACAAGGAGAAAATTCGATGAAAAACATCCACACTTAATTTCACAAAAAGAACTTCGTACACACACACACACGCAATCATCTAGAAAATATAGTGCTAGCTAGTTGAGAATCCAGTTGTAGTTCTATGCTGCAATGCATAATCTTGATGAGAAGAGACTACCGTATATCCCCATTGTTCATTAATAACGTGCTCTATACTAGTCAATGTCCAATGCCAAATGTTGCTACATCTGCAATGTATTTGGTGAAATACCTTTCAGGCTGGCCTAAGCGACAGCCCCACCTT
>Ga0325405_1004410_pt1 | contig 14394 bp, 13 predicted proteins | sample PopdelMetagenome_21_FD_205663 | JGI IMG/M metagenome (GOLD analysis project Ga0325405, IMG submission 205663) | Populus deltoides microbial communities from Bellville, Georgia, United States - Xylem-Control-R2 | ecosystem: Host-associated > Plants > Phyllosphere > Stem > Wood/Secondary xylem... | reverse complement strand
TAGCAATCAACCTATACAATACAATACATTACATAAAGAAATCGGCCTAAGCTCTTGCATAGTTTGTGGACTTTCACACTTTGGTATAAGCACTACCATCGTGTCAGTTAATGTAGGAGGAAATTCCTTCTTCTCCAACCAGCTACGACAAGCCCTACACACCTCTGGACCAATCAGTGACCAGAAACACCGATAGAATTTAGGATTCAACCCATCTGGACCCGGAGATTTATCAGGTGCCATTTGGAAAATTGCAATCCTAAATTCAGAAATCTTTGAAGGGTGCTCTCATTCATCTGCGCAGTAACACATGGCTGAACACAACTCAGCATAGCAGCATCCTATTGAGGCATTTCATCAAACAAGTTCGTGAAATAATCCTTGGCCACACCTTGCAGCCCTTCTGTATCCTCAACAACTGTACCTGCACCATCCACAAGCGCGGAAATCACGTTTCTTCTTCTCCTAGCTGTTGCCACCGAGTGAAAGTATTTAGTATTCAAATCCCCTTCTGTCAACCAATATATTTTAGCCCTCTGCCTCCAAAAGTCCTCTTCCTGAGCTAGCAGCCTAGCCAACCTGTCTCTGCAATTTTTAAACTCAATCGCAGAATGCTCATCATCCAAATGTCGAAGAACATCAAGCTTATTATGGCAGTCACGAATCTCCACTTTAAAATTTCTTCCCAAACTCCTCCCCCACTGTGATACTCTACCAGTACAGATACAAAACTCATCCAACAGCCCCATTCCTCTAAACCATCCCATGAGCTGGTCATGACTTGATACAACTCGAGTTCTCTAACCCACGAATTATCAAATTTGAATCTGATATGTTTCAGGTGAAACGGATGCTTCCTAGTCACCAACAACAGTGGACTATGATCTGATGATGAGCACGTCAGATTGCGTAATTCAGCCCTATCAAAATAATCAAACCAAGAATCCGAACACATAGCCCGATCAATTCGCTCCTGGATCCATGCAGCAGTACCTCGTCCCCGCTCCCACGTAAATGGATAGCCAATCAACGGCATGTCTGTCAGTTTGCAATCCTCCACCGCCTCTCGAAAGCCTTGAAACAAAGAATTTGGATGAAGAACACGACCCCTCTTTTCTTCCGCACACAACATATCATTATAATCCCCCATACAAACCCAAGGAAGGGCTGATTGTCTATTGAGAGCCCTAAGCAAGTTCCAAGATTCCATTTTCCTATTTCGGTCTGGAAGGCCATAATAGCCTGTGAATCTCCATATAAAATTATTTGCTTCCACCACCAACAAGTCTATATGATTATTCGAATAACCCAGCAAAGAAACCGAAGCAGAGGACCTCCACAAGACAGCAAACCCACCACCTCTCCCCATCCTATCTACCGCAAAGAACCCTTCATGATTAATCTCAACTTTTAGTTGTAAAATTCTACTAGCAACTACTAATGTTTCACAAAGAAAAATAACATCTGGCATTTTTTAGAACACAAGCTCCTTGAGAGCACGAACTGCACGAGGTTTGCCAAGCCCTTGACATTTCAACTTAAAAAACCCATTGATCATGGCAGGCCTGCTTAACAGGCTCTGCTAATAACATGGGTACACGATCTGGGCTGCTAATCTTATTTGCGGAGAAAGATAGCCCAACCTGAGACTCATAACCTTTCAAACTAGGAGTGATTATTTTTTATTCAGTCTAATTTTTATAAATAAAAAACAACCAAATCATTTTTTTTTTTTTTCACACTCCTATTTCAAACACATGTCTTCAGCTCCACTTTCTTGTAGGCCCACACGTCTCTTTTTCCTATCATTATTTAGTTGAAGGCCCAACTCTTCTACATCATCTTGCATACCATTGTTTCCCAAGCCCAGCCCGTCATTTCCATAACGTAAGAGCTCATTTGTTGGTGCTTCAGATGTCCCGACGTTAATTGCCCTAGTTGCCGTTACAGATTGAGCTTTTGTAACCATTCTTCCTTGATCATAAACCACATGGGACTGCAGATTAATTGAATGAGGCGTTACCGACATGAACCCAGCCCTTCCACTGCCCCCACGCAACCTCCGGCCACCATCCTCGCCCGTGACTCATCTCGGAGCAGCTCGCAACCATGACCCCCATTCTTTCAGCACATCCTCTTCATGTAATTGAAATAATTTGTCACAAAACCGATCCGAGTGGCCAAGCAATCCACATATAAAACAGAATGTCGGCAATATCTCATATTTAAACTTAACAATGGACCAAGAATTCTGACTCATGCGAACCTTCTTCCATCTCTTTAAAGGTTGCCTGATAACCCTCCAAATTGCAGAACTATTATTCGCATCATAGTCCACAAAGGTTCCAATGCAATTCCCCAGCTGCTTGCCAATCCCAGCCGAGATATAACCCACTGGTAGATCATGCACTCAATCCAAAACTCGATGTTGTGGATATAAATTTGGCCTGGGGCCTCTCCTTCCTTCAAGCGGTGCAGTAACAGAAGATGATTATCAAACGTCCAAAGTGTCCCCTCCATTTTCAAGGTTGATTATACCACATTTTGTTTTCTCATTTGTTCTCTTCTTTTTTACCGTTTGCTTCTTTTTAAGTGCAACTCTACCTTCTTTTTTTAACACACACACACATATATAATCTACCTTCTTTCCCTTTTTAATCCTGCTTTCTTTAGGGCTTAAAAAAATAAAAATAAAAGGAAAAACATCGAATACACCCTAGCTCGGCTGTCGGGGCAGTTCACTTTTACCCTCAAATAATTTTTCCTATTAATTTTGTCTCCAAACAATTGAGATTTTTCAATTTTTTTTTGCTAGAAATCCATAATAATAATAAAAATATTAAATTTTCTACAAATATATTTTTTATTAAAAAAATTGGTACATTTTGAATGTTATCTATGATTAAATATGAATAGAAAGACTTGTTGAGAATTTTTAAAAGTCGACAGAAAACATTAATATAAAAACTTGTTTGGTTTTAGATTTTAGATTAGCAATGAATAATTAATAAAAATATCAGGTTAAATGTTATTAGCTTTCACAAGATTTTTTGGTTAATGCTACAGAGAAAAAAATTCATACGGAGAATTCACTAATTAGATGAACTCCTGCCTGTTTTTTTTTTTTTTTTCTTCATAAAATGTACCCCGAGTGGTTGTATGGCTTTGTTCATTCTCCACCATACATTCCCTTTGTGATTCCATACCTAACTTCGTCTTTGGTCTGCCTTTCTTTCGTCTCTTCCCTTTTTCTTTTATCTTAAATAACTCGATGCTTTGAAATTTCGCTCTTTAATTGACTGTATATAAAAGAAAATAACGTGAGGCTGCCTAAAATACTCCATTGCGACACCAACGCAGCAAGTCCTTTTCCGTTGCCACTAATCTGTGCACATGAAACGAAGGAATTCTATCATTTTTCCAGGAGACAATTTACGAATCAATAACAATTTATTAAGCATCCTGTGCATATGGTGACAAACCAAGCCCAGGACGTGCACCTGCTGTACATCCACAAATACAGCAATTATTGTTCAGCTGTCGTTGCGAAGAGAACCGCAATGCTAAACAAAAAATAGCAACATTTGGTTGGCACTGTTAGCCTCTTCCCTATAATTTATTTTATAAATATTTTTTTCTACAATTAAATAATTTATCATTAACTATCCTAGCACGAGGACAGACAGAGCGAGGAGGATAACACGCATCAAGATTGGAGAACAATTTACGATACTTTCTTTTCCTTTTCCTTTCATGCTTACCAAGTAATCTTGATTCTTTGAAAGATGCCCTCCACCATTGCAAGGTCGACATAGCACCATACATAAATAACAGATAGCTCCACAGGTGGTGATTTGTCACATATGCACACATAGATCCCTCAATAGATATTATCTCATTGAAATCACTTTGTGGATTTTGTCCTTTTTAAAAATTTAAAACACTTAATGAGAAGACAGATGTTTTTTATGCTTATAAACAATAAAAATTATCATCTTATTATAGCCAATGTGGAATTGGTGGTATCATCATAACCTTCCAAACAAAAATTTTAAATAGTCACACATAACAGACATTTCCACTAATAATATGTGTCAACACCTTCACATAATAGACTCTTCAAAAGGTCTCACTAGAACCACATGGTAAGTTTTATACTTGTAAACAACTAAGGATCTCATCTCATAGCTAATGTAAGATTAACAACTCGTCATATGACATTGTTTATAAAAACACCAATCATGCGCGATTATCCAAACCCTCATCTAAAGATTATAATAATGTATACCCACACCCGTACATGGTGCCCTCCAAGAAATTTTGTCTCACTTGTGTTTATAAACTACTAAAGCCCTCATCTCATAGCCAATATGAGATTGATGTCATCATCATATGACATTGTCTATGAAAACATCAGTCATGTACAACTATCCAAACCCCACGTATAGGGGCTATGATAATGTGTCCACACTTGCACATGGTAGGCCTTCTAAAAGGTATTGTCCCACTAGAACCATATAGTGGATTTTGTATCTATAAGCGACTAGGACCCTCATTTCATAGCCAATATGAAATTAGTAGCATTATCATATGACAGTCTATAATAATATCAGTCATGTATGACTACCCAAATCCCTTGTCTAGAGGTTATGATGATATCATCAATCCCACATTGACTAGAAAACAAGAGTTTTAATCGCTTATAAACATAAAAAACACCTCTCCTCTCAATAAATGTCTTTTAAAATGATAAAACTTCCTATATGGTTCTGTAAAACAATACCTCTTAGAAGGCTACCATATACGGGTGTTGGCTTATCAACAGGCAAACAATATCAATCCTGTTTGCTTTATCCACTAGACTAGCAACAATACATTAATCACCAAGAAGCAAATACCAAGTGAAAACCTGAACATGAATGTACATCTGTTAAACCATATAACATTCAAAGACATAAAAACTACAGAACAATAAAGCACAGGCCAGTCATCTAGACAAAACATAAAGAAACACCATTTTCTACAACCACCTCTCATTTCCTCGTAATGTATTAATATTTCCATACGCACATAAATACATAAATCACACTATGCCCACCAAAGTGGAGGAGAACTGGGCTTTTCCATGAATACTAAACAAATGAAAATTCAAACCTTTCCCTGATAGATACACAACATTGGTATAGAAGCTTCTCACACAAGAGATCATCATTTTCCGCCCTCAGCTACTGCCTGTAGAAGAATGTCTCTGTGCACCAGGAGGTGCCGTTGGCCTTGGGAAGTTGTAGTTAAACTGAGCACCATCAAAATGCGGAGCTTCCACATAGGGGCTCTAAGATGTCCAATATTTCCATGAGCACCACAGAAAAGGAAAGGAGAGAGAAATCAGTAACATGAACAAGAAACAGTGAGAACTATATTAGATGAACAAGGGTGCTTTTCTCAATTCCCCACCCTTCTCTTCCATTTTCTACTATGTAAATATGTCAGGGACTGTTCTGACATTCGTTGGAGATACATAGAACATAAAAGTCCATCACATTAATTATTCTCAGTTTTCACACTTCAGTTCGGCAATAGTAACCTTAAATATACCACATTAACACCTGATCACTGTCAGATGACTGTGTAGGTGGACAGGTTTGTTGTGTGCATGTGTGTCTCTGTAAAGTGAAAATTGCTATGCCTGTTGAATATTTTTCTATTTAGTTCTTTTTTTCAAGTCAAAGGTCATCACATTGCTCACTGAAAGTCATGCCAAATAAGCTCTCCAAATATTGTCAGAAGAGCACAACCTAACACAGAGCTTAGCCTCTCCAAGTCCCACTACCCCATCTCTGTGAAGGGAATCAGGCTAAAAGAAAAGTCAGAATGGTCTCTGTCAGCTTAACTTCCCTGTACCACCTTCATACAAATTAGCTCCTTGCAACATACACTTTCACATCTGTAGCAGCATTGTTTATGCTCAGAGTTTTCCCACAACTTGTTTGGTGCTATCTATCCAGTTTCCAACAGGCAGACATCTGCCAACCTAGTTTGTTCTTAGTAGCACCATTAATTATAGAAAAAACTCTCCCCTTGGTTTTTCTCAGTGGTTTTTCTTCCTCTGCATACAAGCAGAAACACACAACATAAAGAAAGCCAGCTGTATCTTCACTTTACTTCAAAACTTCTGCACCAACCAAAAGGGGCAGAAATATGAAAATGTTGACGCATGAAAGTACCCTGCCTACTCAATCATGCCCTACACCAGATTCTGTAACCTTGCCTAAGTTTTCCAGAACTGTCTCACAAATTGATAGTTGAAATGTGATAAAACCACATTGGCCATGAATCACACCTATCAAATACTGAAATGTTGAAATGCCTTGAAGCCCAAAAAAGAATGAGATACAGAAGTATGTGTGCGAACAGCTGGAGATGAGAAGTACCTGTGATGCCAATGTGCTATAAGATGCCTCTTCAGGACTTTTAGATTTTGGTGACGTATTAGGAGAAAAAGCATCAGAACTTGGTTCTCTTCCATTCAGTTGATGCAGAGAACCACCTAGCACAGTTTCACCCTCACCCCCATTGGCCAATTTTACCCTCTATATTCACAAAATTCTTTCAACTTTCAGACGCTTGAGGAATTAACTATTTTTATAAGAGAAAGTGCAAAAACCATGGGTGAAAGTAATACCTGGAAGATTGTACCAAGAGTTTTCAAACCCTTGGCTCGTGCACGAAGCTCTTCTTTCTTGACACTGTTGTCTTGAAGAACCTAGTATAAACCATTAATAGATTACCACCAAATAAATTGAACCCGTAATCTAACTCAGTTTTAGCCAACAACCATTAATATCTATGGACTAGCAAAACAACCATCTGACAAACACGGGAAAGAGTGGCCTCAATATCAGCTACGTTAAGCTTCCACAGGGAATCGGTCATCAACTTCTTATGGGATAGGATGTATGCTTCAAGCTCTTCTTCTGTATAATTCCCTTCCGCACTGAGCTGCTTTTTCATTTCCTCTTGTAACTGGATCAGGGCAATGGCACCTGGTAACAACAGCCACAAAAGAAGCAAAAAGGGAAAAGGCCCAAACTTAGATAGCCTAAGAAGTATTTCCCATGCAGAAAACTGTTGTGCAACAAAGAGTTGAACTTTTTTTATTAACATAAAATACATTGAGCTATTTAACGCTATATACAGAAAATATGCACAAACACACACACAAGTGTGTATGAAAAGAGATCAGACACATGCCCAACACACTGGAAATATATCAGAATTTGATACAGGTTTTGACACCTATAAACTACCCCTGAATAACAGTCAAAAGCCTGTATGGTTTGACCAAAATGCAGATCAAACATGTAACCACCATACATGGTTATGATCAAAGCTACAAGTGTCCACCAACCTGTTGCTGCAGTTACTTGGGATTTAATGAAGTGGCCTTTGTTTCTAAACCACTCAGCAATGAATGGCACACCCAGATATATCACTTTTTTCCCAAGCTCTTTTGCTGCTTGTCTTGCATAAATGTAACCAATTGTGTTCAACATATCAACACCATAAGCTGTAAAACACAGAGAACAAAAACTTTTAAAAAAGTGTTACGCATTATGTCGAAACACAAAAGATGAGAAGTATTGCAAAGGGCCGTGGTTAAAGTTCAGTTTCACCAGTCATTGACCAAACTGTCTCTGGTAGTATGAAAAGGAAAAGGAAAAAAAAAGAGGGATTTTTTTCAGTTTCCTAGGATGAATTAAATAGACAGCATTAATTTTATAAGAATTAAGTGCTGTTTACAAAAATTTTGTGTCCTAAAATGTTGTCTCTTATTATCTTCATAAGATGCTTGTGGTGCTTTCGTTTGTGCTTCATTGTTCTTCAATCAAGGATCATGAATCATGCTCCTGATGATTTCTATTCTCCTTTTAGTAAATTCCTTTAGTCCATAAGCAGACTCGCAAAACGACTATTCAAATTCAAACATGCCACTTCTTTCCCTCAAAAGATTGAAGCCTGGCAAACTAAATCCACTTGCTTCTCTCTGCCACACAGTAACCCAACTTTAGTCAAGTGGTTAGATTTTAAGTAATGAATGGGTTTCTTTCTTTATTTTAATTTTTCCAGTTGGATAAAATTCCATACTGATGTAGATAAAACAACAATTTTACTGTTACTAAAAAATGTCAGCTTCGAAACTTTCAAGCAGACCTAATTTTTAGCCTATAAGCTTCAACTGCAATTAAAACATAAGTAATGTCCAAAATATTGAATCTTTTCTCTTGGCAATCACCAAAATCCTCACCTTTTCAACTGTACCTACCGCATAAGCATCAGGAAATAATTATGTAATTATCATAATTTTCATCCCTTTTGGAACAACCACACATTCCTCATACAATCAGCATCTTAATCAATTAAACATCATTTTTTTACAATTATATCAGCTAGCAATTCATGCAATGGACATCATTGAGTTCAAAAGCCATAAACCATCACATGAAAAAAATGAAACTCATCATGAGAGTGAAAATCTCTCCCATTTAAAATGGAAATAGTGCATTGGCTGTTTCATGTGTAGATCCTATATTTAGAAAAGCACTTTAGAGTTTAGTTCTCCCTAAAGCTCAATTTAAAGCAAAAGAGATGGCCAATTCAGCTTTAAATAAAACCAGGCAGACACAGAGAACTTATTGTATTGTACTCTTTTCTTCATTTATTTTTTTTGTAATTCCTTATACTTTAAACAATCATTTCCAGAAAATGAAAATTAACCTGCATTTGAGAGCCTAGCTACTTCAGCCTCAGCATGATTAATGAACTCCTCTTTGTTGCCTTGTACATATTGATTAAGTCGATCTTTTAGTATTTCTGCAAGTTTTTCTTCCCTCTCCCTCTGAACAACCTGTTGAAAAATAAAATTGAAAAGTGCAACCCTTTATAACACAAATTCATCAGCAAATATTCAAGTAATAAAACAGAGCACATCTTCAATGCTCAGTCCAACTCAACCAAGCCCGGGCATAAATGCATGAAAACAAACTCTTACAGATAAAGTTTAGAGAAAGTGCTACATCTGAGGTTTTATGTTCTATATGAAAATTAATGACATATATTATACTTAGATTGTGTTTGGTATGGGGTTAAAAGTTTGGTGGAGGAATGTTAAGGGAGTAAGATTTAAAGAACAAGTGTTAAAGGTGTAAAAATATGTTAAGAGGTGAAGTGTTAAGGACGTTAGGTAGTAGTTGAAAAAAATAAGGGTAAAAGTGAGTCCCAATATAAATCAAATCAAAATTAAAATTAAGTGAAATTATAAAAAATTAAATAATAGTAAAATGAGAAGTGTAAAAGAAAAATGAATAAATTAATATTAGATTAAAAAAAGGGACCCCCCCCCCCCCTAAAATTCCTTTGCTCCTCCCCTTGGAAGGTTAACATCTAACCCTTTTCAGGGTTAAATATTACCCTCCTTGAAAATTCTCTCCCCCAAAGGTTAACATGTATAGGGGGTTAAGAGTTACCCTTGCAATCCCCCCCTACCCCCATACCAAACATATCCTCAAGTATAAAATGACTTCTTTATTGGATAATTGCCAAACAGAGGGAGCATCTGCACTCTGACTTGGTTTGAGACATGATAGTTGCAGCAGATGTTCTAACACTCTGCCCAAAAACCCTCAGTTTTGACAGTAGTATCAGCAAAGAGGAGTAGAAAAAATTCCCAGCAGATCACAGGGTTGCAAACTCACTTTCCCATACTCTTTTTGTTGTATCATTTCTCTTCTTATCACTGTTTAACTCCTCAGCAGTAATAAGACTCGTTTTTAAAGCAATAAGACACAAAAGAATCAGCACGCACACACACAAAAATAATGAAAAGAAGAGAAGTTCTAATGAAATGCCAAGGGTTCAGTTGATAGCCAAGGGTTCAGTTGATAATAAATAATGGTATGCTATTGGATCTTACTCTCATTTTCTCTTGCAACTTTTTAGTATCCAATTGTTCCCCCTCTGTGAAAATGTCTAGTGAAGCCATTGATGCCATAGCAAGTTGTCCTATGTAGACCTCAAAAAGCTCACTGCCGAAAAGCATCGCAAAAATTGCTGCAGGTTCGATGATTGCTTCGCTGCAGAGAATGAAGATGTAAACAAATGTAAGAAGAAAAAAGATAAGAGAATTTTTTTTTCAAGCTCTATCTTATTTGAATATTCTATTTGAAACGCCTTGTGATCTTCCACTAATACTGCGCTTCAATATTACATAGAAATCTATGTGGAGCCAGACAATCCATCAGCCTTGAAATTCATTTATCCACAGATTAAGAATAGAAACTAACGTTGAGATTCCAGATTTTCCATTAGCATCGTAAGCTTGCCGCTGGGCAGGATCGCTTAATACTTGGTATGCCTCTCCCAACACCTGAATCCGAAAGAAAGAAATCTCAATAAGAGATGCCAATGCTTTCAATACCCAAATACCCATTGCTGTTCCTGCCGATCCTTGAATGCATGTTAACCATTAGTCTAACCCAAGAATGAAAACATAGAATTTAATATAACAAGTATATTCAGATTTGATACCTGGAAACTTGTTCGAGTTTTAAGTCAGGAAATTAGATTTTTTTTTTAACCAACAGTCATTTGCCATGTGGCAACTAACCGTAACTTGATCCTAAAATATGACGAACAATTTAGGCTATGTGATGCAGTTCCAGAAAAATTCAAGAAACTTAAAGATGGAATCTCTTCAACCTTAAGGGAAAATTTGGAACTTGGGATCCACAAAAACGCTTAGTGGTTAACAATGAGAGTTGTTTTTGGGTTTATTTAATTTTGGATAATTAGTCTATAACCAGAACAGATTGGGGTGGCGGAGAGTAATACTACTTTTACAATTAAATCTTCCCTCCTAACCAGCAAGGTAGGTGCATCGTCTCCTTTTCCCTAATATGCATCTGAAAAAAGGAGGCTGTAACTATACCCCTTTACTCCTCTTCCTCTCGGTCTTTACTTACTCTTCCCTTCCTTCTCTGCTCATTTAGATCTAATGTTCACACTTAATACTACCACTTTCTAAATGATTCATCTTGTACTATCAGTTAATGCCAACAATAATCCTAGGCGGCAAGTAACAAAGGGTGATTCTGAATAAATAAGCTCGAAAGAGTGTAATGGGAAGGGGAAAATAATGAACATTTCCAACCCTTAAATATCTCGTGTGGATTTCATGGGAAGAGTGTAAAAGGCAATCCTAAATGACTCTCCTGTATAAAGAAGAACATGCCAGAGAGACTAAATGGATAGCTCATGAACCACTTCAAGACATATCCATCTGATTTGAGAGTATAAAATCTTTTCCGAACAGTACTACTAGCAAGGAAGCATGCAAATACGACTGTGATTGTTAATGATGACTTACTGTTGAGAAAACGAAGTTAGAAACACCAAATAAAAAAAGAGGTATCAGTATTTCTATTTCAGAAAGGGAAAGGCTTGCCTGAAAATTCAGCGCAGCAAGGGGATCATTAGGGTTTTTATCAGGATGGACCTGCCGTGCCTGCGGAGGAAAATTAAACAAAAAAAAGAGGAAATGACTCTTAGTGAAGATTATAGCAGCTGTAGTCTACACTAGAATAATAGAATAGAATGGAATAGAGAAGTAAGCAATCAAAACATTCTATGGGTTTATTTAAAAAGAAGAAGAAGCGTCATTATCATCGTAACGGATCCAGCCAGTTGAAATGAATGGATAAATGATGATGGATGGCGAGAAAACGAGATCTATCCGTTTCTACTGAGAAAGAAAGCAAGAGTAGTGAAGTAATTTCTTGAAATTGAAATTTGGCAATTACCTTGATGTAATAAGCTTTCTTGATCTCAGCCTCGGTGGCTGTGGGACTGACTCCAAGCACGTCGTAGTATTCTGTTTCCTTTACCATCTTGTAATTTCTTCTCTTTCAATCCAGATCCCTTCTCTTCCCTTCCCTGTCAATCGAAGATTACTTACTAACTAGTTGTACTTTTTAATTTTACAATCTAAACTCTTGATAAATAAAAATTCTGTAAAGACTTTGTAGCGTGTTAAGCAGAGATGATTACAGTGCAGAGAAGATGGATAGGTTCTCTCCGCCCCGCTCCGCTCGTTCGTCGTAATTTCAGCAGGCAGTAAAAAAAGAGAGTCGCGTAGGACGATGCTGCTGCTGGTGATGTGGCGTTGCTTTTGGCGTTGACTACTTCCTTCGGCTTTGTACCTTCTCCTCTTTTGCCAACTTCCCTGCAACTTCCGCTTGTACTTTCTACTATTTCAAGTTTTCAGCTTGAAACTTTTAAATTTAGATGAATTAATTTATTATTTAAACAATTTCCCATGCAATTTCGCTTAATTAAAATTAGACAAGGGCAATGATAAATAATAATAATAATAACAAATGGATGCAGATCGTTCACCCAACCATCCCAGATGAACATCGTTTTTATTTACTTGAAATAATTTTGATGACTACAAATAATATATTTATCAAAAATATAGATAGAGCATGAGAAAAACGTTGCAGCATTGTTTGTTTTTTATTTCAAAAATATTTTTAAAAAAATTTAAATTTTTTTTATTTTTTTATTAACTTTAAATTAATATATTTTTTGTGTTTTTAAATCATTTTGATGTATTGATGTTAAAAATAATTTTTAAAAAATAAAAAAAATCATCAGCATGTATTTTGACACGAAAAATTATTTGAAAAGCAACCGCAACCACCAAACGAGTAGAAACAATTTTGCTTTTCATAAAATCAAACAATAAGACAGATCAAGGGTAAATTACAAGATTTATTTAAGTTTTTTTGTGACAAAAAATCAGGTAATTGATAACTGATCTTTGAGAGGTTTTTTTTTGTGATTTCACTGTTTTTCGAATTTTCTATAACAACCTTAGTTTAAAGATTTTTTTGAAGTTTTTTTTTGTTACAATAAATTGTCTTAGAGGTAAATTATTTTTTTACAATAATTAAAAAATATTAAAAAACACATATTAAGCGTTGAGGAGGTCGTGATTTTCTAGTGGCGCGTGCGCCGTCATACAACAGATAAAAAATTGCTTTTATAGTGTCATTCGATTATTCATAGCATTCTTTTTCCTCACTAGGCAGCGTATGTTAGGTTTTGGTGAACAAATTATCACCAGATCTTTTTTCTCTCTCTCTTATCTCTCTTCCCTCGAGATTTGAGCCTAAAATTTAAAATTTTAGAGCAGACCTCTATATTTGAGTATCAGTCTGTTTTTTTCTTTAATTTTTGTCCTTAATCATTTTATAAGTTTTATTTTTATTTTTTTTCAATTGCATCATTCAATCTATGTTGTTGTTTTTATTTGATCCTGATTCTTTCTTTCTTTTTTTCGCATCTTTCATGAACTTTCAATTATTTTCAATGTCATCATTTAATAAAAAAATTATTATTTTGCTTTTTTATATTTGACTCTCATTCTCTTGGTGGTTTCTTTTTTTAATTATTTTGTGAAAATGATTCTTGTTTTCAATTTAGCCCCTCAATCCAAAATTATCCATCCTCTATTTTTTTTTAAATGGTCCCCGTCCTTTTAATTGTTATTTTTTTAATCATTTTCATAATTTTTTTTTAATTTTATCTTTTGATATTTAATTTATAGAAATTTAGGTTTCATGATTTTTTTAGGTTTGATGCTTTCAATTAAATGGCTCAAATCATGAGTTCACATCATTTTTTCTACTTATTTTATTTTTCGATCTCATTACACAATGTTAATTTTTTAGAATAGGCTTCATGGTTTTCTTTGTTTTTTTCTATAGAGTTATTTTAATCTTATAACTTGAACCATGAGTTTAATGGACTGATAAAAGTGAGCTCGCACATTTTTGTTTTTTGCTTTTAATTATTGTTTTTTCTTTTGTTTCTTTTGTGTGGTTGGTTTTTTTTAATTGATACTTTAATATTACAAAAAAAAAACTAGAAAGCATTAGTAATTTTCTATGAACCTAGACACAAGTTCCTATTCATTGTAGTACTGTAAATACATGCTTGCTTCTATTATGATAGAGATAATGACAGACGGCTCCCACCTATTGGCCCGCTTGCCGGCGTATTCTGAAGTGCCTAGATGCATCGTAGCCATTACTTTGACTTTTTTTTTGCAATTATGAACTCCACAGAACTTTCTTGATACCAACACAACTTATCCTAGTGTAAATACATTTTTTCCATTGACAAAAAAACTAATTTGGCCTGTTATCAGGGCTAGATTTGTCTTTTCGAGATAATACATTAGTTATTGTAAAATTGATTAGGGACAAATCGGTCAGAGTATTTTTTTAAAAAACAATAATGGTTATTTTTCCCTTAAAAGAAAAAAAAAAGTTA
>Ga0325405_1004405_pt1 | contig 14400 bp, 17 predicted proteins | sample PopdelMetagenome_21_FD_205663 | JGI IMG/M metagenome (GOLD analysis project Ga0325405, IMG submission 205663) | Populus deltoides microbial communities from Bellville, Georgia, United States - Xylem-Control-R2 | ecosystem: Host-associated > Plants > Phyllosphere > Stem > Wood/Secondary xylem... | reverse complement strand
AAACTTGTAAAGAAGTTTGAGAAGGAAAAGTTCATACAGTGCCACGTGAACTCTTTCTCAATTATCATCTTTCATGGTCTGAAATGAGGTTGCCGACAGTGCATTAATTTACAATTCAGACATTTTCAGAAGAAAACGAAGAAGATTCGAATAGCCCCTCGACGTCCACGTTAGCTTAGAGTTTTTGTTTTGAAGAATGTAAGGCTAGAAATTTTCGTGTACTAGAATTTGATGATGAATAGATGACAATTCAAAAATAAAAAATCTTCTGCATCGGATCCTGTCATCTCCTGGCTAAATTGATGTTGAATCTACCAACCTAAAAATAAAATAAAAAATGGAAAGATTTATTCGTCGATCATTTGTGTGCGGTGGTTCTGATCAGTGGCTGTTTTCCAATTTGGTTTGGATTTCTCAACCAATCAGCATCCCAATGTGTTTTCTGGAGTTAATCATACTAATAAAGGCTGATCTTGACATATGCAGGGAATCCAACTGTCGTTTTTTAGAACCATGATCGATGCAGCATTTAATCAGAATCAAAATATAGAAAAAATAAAAACATTTTTAGTAAAACAAATAAATACGAAAATATAAAATAAATGTTTTCAAGATGATTTTAAAGTCTGATGAAAGAGATGTGTCATCACATCTTTCTACTATATTTTCGTATTTTATATATATCGAGATGATAATCAAAAACCTTTCTACTGTTTTCGTTTTTTATATCTTGAATTAGTAAAGAATTTAACAACCCAACCTAACCGGTGAATCACGGGATCGCACGGCCCTGCCTATAATAAATTACAGACTCTTTATTTACATGCTCGTAACTCAAGTCTCTCTATATATTGAGGGCAGTTTACTTGCTTTGTAGAGAAATTAAGAAACAAGAAGATAGCCTTCAGGATGGAGTTTGATAGAGTTCAAACCATCGCTTCTTTGTCATTTGACAAGGAAGCGATTCCTGAAGAGTTCATCAGGCCAGAGAAAGAGCAGCCAGCAATAACCACATTTCGTGGTCTAGCCCCTGAGATCCCAGCCATTGATCTCAGTGACCCTGATCAAGAGAAATTAGTGGGTTTGATTGCGGATGCTAGCAAGGAATGGGGGATATTCCAGGTTGTAAACCATGGAATTCCAGGTGATCTTATTGCCGAACTACAGGGTGCTGGTAAGAAATTCTTCGAACTCCCGCAGGAAGAGAAAGAGGTGTGTGCTAGGCCTCGTGATTCAAAAAGCATTGAAGGCTATGGTTCCAAATTGCAGAAAGATCCCCAAGAAAAAAAATCTTGGGTTGATCATCTCTTTCATAGGATATGGCCTCCTCCTTCCATCAATTACCAGTTCTGGCCCGAAAACCCTCCTTCTTACAGGTCTGTTTTCTACCATTTAAAAAAAAAAAAATGTGCTGCATAAGACACAATTACTCCCACGTAAGGACTAAATCCAAGTTCTTGCGAAGGGGGACAGATAATTTCAGTAGTCAGCGCACATGAAAACAACCAAAAACTTTTGTAGGAACCGAATTAGTTAGAAATTAATATAAAATTCTCATATTGAATATTTATTTTAATTTAAATTAAATTTTAACTAATTATTTAGGTTAACTAAGTTATATCACGTCAATTTTTATCCAGGTTTTTTTTATATAAAAATATTCTATTAGAAAAAACATTAACATCATCTAAATAAAAAGATTTACATTAATTTTTTTTATTTTGACCCACAATATAACGTGGACTACTAATTTAGTTCATGGTAAGTACTGATAGTTATGAGGCTAGATTTCAAAAGAGTCAGTTAATTTTTTTTTAATAAAGAATTGTTTAGCTTTTAAAAAAAAAACATCTTTTTATTAATTTGATTATATTTATATTAAGTTTTTATTCAGGTAAACTAAATTATTAAAATCTCAGTTAGAGAGAGTTAGGTCATCAAGTTTAGTCAATCAATATCTTATTCACTTTAACTAAAAACTTAATTAAAATTAAGCTTAGAATTGTGAATTTTTTAGATTAACTAGCCAAGATAAGTTTAAGAAATATGCTCCTAAAAATATATAGTTTTATTATTATTATTATTATTATTATTATTATTATTATCAATTTCTTAACCATCAGAAACAAGAGTTTAGGTGGTGGTCATGTTTCAAACTTTTTCAAAATATCATTGAACTTACAAAATCTTGGAATATTTATAGGAAATGCCACCCCTTACACTAAAACTACACATTTTGACCCTCCCACTTTTCAAACCCTTGATTCGTCCCTTCTACTAAATGATAATATTTTTCTATGAGCAGAGAAGTTACCAAGGAATATGCTAAGTATATGAGAGACGTGGTAGATAAGCTATTCACAACCCTCTCTTTAGGGTTAGGGCTTGAAGGGCATGTGTTGAAAGAAGCTGCCGGAGGTGAACAAATTGAATACATGCTCAAAATAAATTACTATCCACCATGCCCACGTCCAGACCTAACACTTGGGGTAGTGGCCCATACTGATCTATCTGCCATCACCATTCTTGTGCCTAATGAGGTCCCCGGATTGCAAATCTTCAAGGATGACAATTGGATTGAAGCTAAGTATATTCCTGATGCCTTGATCATTCACATTGGTGATCAAATTGAGGTAATTTTCTTAGCCCTTTATTTGATTTTTCACTCAATTTTGTGATGAATTAACTCTTCACAAAACATTTAGAAAAAATAATGATTGCATTGTTTTACACCAGGCATGGGCACTATCATTTAAAGGCTATCTGTATAATTTATCGACTTATTGTGTTAATGGTTACTAAAATTTGTCAACTACATATACACTTGGCAATTGGAATGCAGATCCTTAGCAATGGCAAGTACAAGGCTGTTTTGCATCGAACCACGGTGGCTAAAGATAGGGCACGAATGTCATGGCCAGTTTTCTTGGAGCCACCAGGCGAGCTTGTGGTTGGTCCTCTTCCTCAATTCATTAACAAAGACAATCCTCCAAAGTTCAAGACCAAAAAATTCAAGGATTACACGTACTGTAAACTCAATAAGCTTCCCCAGTAGTCAGGACTTGGGAGATGTCACTGCCCATAAGCCTTCCATGAATTTCATATGCATGTAACTTGGTATTACTTAAATTTATGAGGTCTTGCTTCAGAGATGCCACTGGATTTAGCACTCAGAATAATGGTGTGCTCTCTGTGATGATAATATATATTATGGACCTGCTATATTTAATTTTATGGCCAAAACCTTGGATGGAAGCTAGTGTTTGCCTGTTAGAATGTGAAACAACGTATTTGCTGTGAAACAACTAATTAAATATATGACTAGCATCTGTTGTTTCTATTATGCAGTTGAACCGTCAAAGCTTTTTGCTGGAAAATTATGTGGGATGCTTATAAAATATATAACGATTGGACAGAAAGATAATAATAAATTTTAAATTCGACACAAGTCGCGAGAGTCATGCATAAATTTTTAATCATGAGGACTCATTATAGTTTCCCTGTATTATGGCCAAAACTCTCCCAAACCACTACCCTCCCCTGCCCACCAAACCTACCTTCATCCACCACCTTCCCCCTACCACCGTAGAAAGACCAGACCAACATGCTCACACTTTGTCTCAATCATCTGCAGCAACCTTATCGTCTTCTCAAACTCCAAATCACCCTACTACCTTTGCACGAAAATCTGCATCTAACACCAAAAGCCTTGGCCTGTCACCACTTGACAGTGCCCCTCCTATCTCGCAACCTATTAAGCTGTTTTTTGAGAGATTTTCTTCCTGGGTTGATTATCAAGATCTGAAAAAGACTTTCCTTAAGTTTGGACGGGTTACCAAGTTGTTCCTCTCCAAGCGAAAAACTGCTCTAGGTCGACGCTTTGGATTTGTGGACATACTATCTCTCATGTCTGTCAATGATCTTTGTGATCACGCCAGCAGCCTTTGGTTTGACACTTACAAACTAAGAGTAAACCTAACCAAACATCGTCCCTTTACTCCAGCCTTGATACCATCAAAAACCCTTCCCAAACCTGCTCCACCTCATAAACCTGAACTTCTGTTCAGAGATACCAGATCTTTTATTGAGGTACTCAAGTCCACAAAGCCTCTAGTCAGTGATGAGAGGAGAATGATACAATACGACTCTACAGATGAGGATGAAGAATGGCTGAGTAGAGCTTAGTGGGAAAGATCATGCCAAATGCTGATGTAGCAACCATGGAGGAAATGGTATTAAAATCAATTGAGAAAGCTGTGAGCTTTAGATTCCTAGGAGCTAGTCAAGTGATTGTTACTTTTGAGGACCAGTTAGCCTCACGGAAGGAACAACAAAATGCAAGATCTATTCTGTAGTCTTTACTTAGTAACCTAAGGCAGTGGGAAGCAAGGATATGCGCCTATGACAGGTTCGCTTGGATATCCATATTTGGGCTACCGATGGAAGGTTGGAATAGGAATTGCATTGATGTCATTCTGCAGAGTTGGGGAAATATTATTGGCTATGGCACGTCCTGTGTTAGCCAGGGATCCATATCAGGCATAAGAGTTCTTATCAGAACCACTAAGTTGGAACCTCTACAGGGTCAAGTGCTACTCAAACTTGATGGAATTCAGGTGGAGGTCTCTTTGACAGAAATCAAAGGCACGTTCATCCCCTCCCTCACAACAGTTAAGCATTCCATGGACGTCTCACTTTACACAGCATCGGGGCTATCTGAAGACGACGAGGACGATCAAGGTGATGCTCCGATGAGAGCTACACTGTCCCACAGAGCTATAGGACAAAGTGCAGAATTTGAATTTGATCTCATTGCTGCGTTGGGTAACAATAATCTGATTGACAGTGCACTCACCGAGCATGTCATACCACCTATGTACCTATATCCAGAAATCACGGAGCCATGCAAACAAGCAGCTTTAGCCGAGGAGAGTGTGTACAGCATTGATAAATGTTAGCACTGGTACGATATGACTATGCTAAGGTGGCTGCAGCTAATTATAGGACTGTAGTTGGGCAACCCATTGTCTATCTTTCTGAGGGAGAAGAATTGGATCAAGAGGGGGGCTATACTAGTGGAGAGCCTAAGCAAACAGGCCGAAAGTAAAGGCAGAAACAACCCATTGTAGGCCCAACAATAATGGCTACTTCAACAGATACTGGGCCATCTTTTGCAAACTTTATAAAACCCATTGCTGACCCATCTGAGCTTTCCATCCTTGAATTAAGAAATAAGAAATCGCAGAAACATAGAGCAAAAAGGATCAAACGCAAAACTTACTCTCTTTCGAGAAGGAAATCACGCAAACTGGCAAACCACAGGCCAAAGCAATCTGAGACAGCAATCATACAGTATTCAGTGTCGGACAATAGCATTAAAAACAGAAATGCAATTATCTGTTCTGGGAATGAACATGCGGGTGATGATGAGGCCAGTAGCTTACTCTATCGATCCCCTGCAACTCATGGTAACCAAGCTGCTGACACTTTACTGTTCAGCTCATGGGAGGAAGATAATGCTTGCTGGGAAGTGGGAAAAGCTATCCTTCAAGTGCATGATGATAATCGCCTAATGACACAAACACTGCAGGGATTTATAGAAAAAGAGCAAGAGGAGTGGCTACAAAGGAAAAAAGAATAAGCTAATTATCTTATCGAGTCTGACGGTATGGTTCTTTCAACTCGTTTTATGGGTAGTATTGTTGTTTGGAATGTTTATAGTTAAGGGGGTAGAGATAAGAAAAGATGCATGAGGAATTTGGGTAGGAACTTTTATATTGATGTTCTGGGTTTATTAGAAACAAAAATGAAAAATATTACTGATAGTATTATTAGCTCTGTCTGGGGTCGGCATGCTAGAGACTGGTATGCAGTTCCCTCTTTAGGCCTCTCTGGAGGGATTTTATGTATATGGAATCCAGCTTCGTTTTGTGTATCTAGATGTTCAATTGCTATGAATGGGCGTATTTTACATGTTGAAAGTACCTTTACTCGTTACAATTTGAATTGCATGGTATCCTTTATCTATGCTCTGATTGATGGTATCCTGAAAAAGGAATTATAGGACCCTTGATTACTTTCAAAGATAGTGTCAGCACCCCATGGTGTCTTACAGGTGATTTTAATGAAACTTTGTCACCCTCGGATAGAAAAGGTAGTTCAAAAGTTTCTGCTTCTATGACAAGATTCAAGCACTATATTGATGGCTGCGAACTTATTGATCTCCCTTTAAATGAAAAAAGATTTACTTGGTCCAACGGTAACACGGTGAGTCGCATTGACAGAATTTTTATATTGGGTGATTGGCTACAGTTTCTTCCAACCTCTACTTTATTCGGTCTCCCAAGGTTCTCTTCTGACTATAGACCCCTGCAACTATTGTTAGACTCTACGAATTGGGGACCAAAACCATTTTGGTTCATGAACTGCTGGTGACTGGTGGCTGACTTCAGGCATATGATACAAAACTTCTGGAACTCAATTTTGGTCTCATCAACTGGTAGAAGGAATATGGTCTCAGCTTTCAAGATGTTAAAAAAGAGATGTAAGCACTGGAATAAATATGTTGTGGGCAACATGTCTAACCAAATCAAGGAGCTGGAGCTGGAAGCTGACTCCCCCGACCATCTCAAAGAATGTAGAGACCTGTCAGTTGTTGAATTGATTAGAAGCAATAGCATTGCCATTAAACTAAGAACTTTGTATAGAATGCAAGAGTCTGTTTGGCAACAGAAGCCAAGGGTGCAGTGGTGCAAGCTTGGAGACAAGAACACACGTTTTTTTCATTTAGCTGCAACAATAAGACAGAAAAGGAACCAGATTTTATCCTTGGAGGTTGACGGCAAGATGTTGTCTAATCCTGTAGGTATGAAGATAGTTGTCTTCAACTTCTTCCGTAACTTATATCCCCATCATGACAAATCAAGGCCCTTACGTTATCATCTGGAATTTCAAATGTTGCAGCCCTCAATTTTAGAACTCAATTTTGGTCTCATTAACTGGTAGAAGGAATATGGTCTCAGCTTTCAAGATGTTAAAAGAGAGATGTAAGCACTAGAATAAATATGTTGTGGGCAACATATCTAACCAAATCAAGGAGCTGGAGCTGGAAGCTGTCTCCCTCGACCATCTCAAAGAATGTAGACACCTGTCAGTTGTTGAATTGATTAGAAGCAATAGCATTGCCACTAAACTAAGAACTTTGTATAGAATGCAAGAGTCTGTTTGGCAACAGAAGCCAAGGGTGCAGTGGTGCAAGCTTGGAGACAAGAACACACGTTTTTTTCATTTAGCTGCAACAATAAGACAGAAAAGGAACCAGATTTTATCCCTGGAGGTTGACGGCAAGATATTGTCTAATCCTGTAGGTATGAAGATAGTTGTCTTCAACTTCTTCCGTAAATTATATTCCCATCATGACAGACCAAAGCCCTCACATTATCATCTGGAATTTCAAATGTTACAGCCCTTATCCTCAACTGCTCTGGAATACCCATTCTCTGTGGAGGAAATCAAAGTTGTGGTTTGGAACTATGAAGGAAATAAGGCACTAGGTCCTGATGGTGTTAATTTTTTCTTCATCAAGAAAGCTTGGAGTACTATAAGCGGGGACATTACCTAGATGGTTGAAGAATTTTATCAATCTAACCTTCTCCTTTCAAGCATCAAAAGCTCCTTTGTGACCCTCATCCCGAAGATAAATTATGTTGTAAAGTTAGTGGATTTCAGACCTATCAATTTGGTAGGAAGCTTGTACAAGATTATATCAAAGATGCTGACAATCAGATTAAAACATGTTATGCCAGAAGTTATTACAAACATTCAAACTGCTTTCATCAAAGGGAGGCAAATACTTGATGGTGTATTGATTGCAAATGAGGTTATTGCTTACATCAAGGAAAAACAGGGAAAAGCTTATCTCTTCAAACTTGACTTTCATAAAGCATTTGATTCTGTTATATGGGAATACATTAATGAAGTCATGGCTAGTATGGGTTTTGGAACTAGATGGTGAGGGTGGATTATGCAATGTATTTCCACAGCAAAGATGGCTGTTCTTGTTAATGGCTCTCCCACAAAGGAATTCAGTTTGGAAAAAGGATTACGCCAAGGAGATCCTCTCTCTCCTTTTCTCTTTAATATTGCAGTTCAGGGATTGAGTTGTATGTTGCAGCGTGGTTATAGTATGGGACTGATTGAGGGACTAAATTTCGACAAGACTGGTCCTGCCCTATCATACCTGTAATTTTCGGATAATACCCTTATATTCAGTTCAGCTTCCCTATCTAGTTTACAAAACATAAAGCGTATCCTTTTGTGCTTTGAACTTATATCGGGGCTGAAAGTTAACTTTTATAAAAGCAGTATTATTGGAGTGGGTATTGAAGATCAAGCAGGAACAACTCCCCATCACATATCTTGGTCTCCCTATCGGTGCAAATATGAACAGAATTTCAATGTGGAAGCCTATTATCCGCAACATCAGCTACAGGTTGGCTGCATGGAAAGGCAGATTACTATCCATTGGGGGTAGACTGTGTCTACTTAAATCTTTCCTAAGTAACATGCCCATCTACTATTTATCTCTATTTCCCATGCCTGCAACAACAATTGAGAGGAAGTTCAGAGCCTTTCTGTGGTCTAGAAAAGAGGAGAGCAAGAAATTATGCAATATGAGCTGGATAATAGTTACTCTTCCGAAAAGGATTGGGGGTCTTGGGATTGAATCTTTAAGGGATAAAAACAAAGCTCTGCTGTATAAATGGCTATGGAGGTTAGGCTTGGAGGATACAAGCCTGTGGAAGGAAGTGGTCAAATTCATACACAATATTAACTACTCTAGTTTCTTGCCGCAACCCCTATTTCAGGAGCTGGAAGCACATGGACGCGTATGATCAACCATTGCGTTAAAGACAACAGGTTACAAGAGATTGTGTCTCATCAATCTATGGTTCTTATTGGAAATGGCAAGAGAACAGTGTTTTGGCATGATACTTGGCTTGCTAATTACTGTCTTGCAGATCATTTCCCTACTCTTTAATTACCATTTATCCAATGATAAAGATGCTAGCATTGATAAGATGGGAATGTGGGATGGTTTTGAATGGACATGGTTCTTTTCCTAGACAAGACCTTTGAGGGGTCGAAACATTGGCTTGTTAGAACAACTATATGTTGTTCTCTCAACGGTGCACTTAGACAACGAGGCAGAGTATAGACTAGTATAGAAGGACAACAAATCAGGAAGATTCTCCGTTAAATCTCTATGTAGGCTGTTAAGTCTCACTCATTATCCTAACAATGGTTTCTCTTTTGCTGGGATCTGGAAAGGTGTAGTCCCTCCTAAAGTGGAGATCTTTTGCTGGATGGCTATTATTAACAGACTCAACACCCAAGGTGTGCTGGTTAGAAGAGGTTTTTTGGATGGCTCAGACTCTAACTGTCCTATTTGTTTAGTTGAGGAAGAGTCGGTTGATCATTTAATTTTACATTGCCATAAGCATTAGATTATCTAGTCCAAAATCATTAAATGGTGGGGATTATCATAGTGTTGCCCAAAGAATTTGTCAAGTTTATTCTCTCAGTGGACTTTCATGGTCCATGGTAAATTTCAGAAGAAAGCATGGTTGATGTTGTTTTTCTCAGTGGCGTGGTCCCTTTGTCTTCTTCGAAATGACTTGATCTTTCAACAAAAGTCACCAAACTATGATTGAGTTTTCTTCCTTATCATCACTTGGCTATGCTTATTGTTGAAAGCACTTCATCCTAACTTTCCTTACTCCCCTTCAGACCTGTTAAGATTGGCAGAAGGTTTGATTCGTTGGTCCAATGTTCATATTACTAGAACCGGTATGATATGGTCTCCTCCAACCATTGACAACTTCAAGTGGAACATGGATGGCTCTTCTATTGGAAAGCCTGGACTCTCAGGTATAAGTGGTGTCCTGCGAAACCACCATGGTCATCTCCTTGGTATTTTTTTCCTTGCCAGTAGGGATACTAGATTCGAACATAGCTGAACTGAGAGCTGTTGTCAAAGTTGTTGAGCTCTCAGTCTTAAATTGTCTTCTTCATCATAAACATATTACTATTAAATCTGATTCTGCCAATGTAATCAGCTGGATGCACAATTGCCATGGATGCACCGAGAGCTCTTCTCCACAGTTCAGAGATTGACTAGATTTTTTGGCTCAATTACTTTTTCTCATGTGTACCGTGAGAGCAATAGTCTGGCAAGTTGTATGGCTAAGCAGGGAGTGCGAAGATCCAGTGATTTCATTGCTTGGTTTTGATCAATCTCTCAGCTTATGTCTATCAGGCTGCTAAATGTGCTCCACTTCAGAGGTTCAGATTCACTAAAGAGATGAATTGGAGACTCTTGAAAGTTTCCCCTGGATTTTGTTGTGATGGTTATCTTGTGTAGATTTCAATGTTGCTTTCTTAGGCTATATCTGTTGTTTTGTCCTCTTTGTATGGACCTTGCTTTGCTTGGTAGTTCCTGCAAAATTGATATGCTGCAAGCTCTGTAATTTCACATGCCACCAGGTTATGGCGTTCAATGAAATCATATACTGCTAAAAAAAAATGAGAGTCATGAGGAAGTAATGCATGTTTCTTTGTTTTATCGGAGCTAATGAAATGGGAAGAAGTAATATTTTGGTGGACTATCGATGTATTATAATTAGATTTTATTTGGTGATTTTTAGCATTGCCTGGTTAGGATTTCCTTCATTCTAGAAATGGATGTTATATATCATTGATGATACAAGTCAAGAAGAGAAAGAAAAACAGCTTCAGAAAGTTCTAAAAGGTGTTTGATAACTTCTTATAATTACTTGAATGAATGTTCCATACATCCTTGCTATTTATATAGACTTGTATCCTAGGCTAAGAAGAAGGATTCTGATTGCTGAAAATTAAATAAATAAGAAAATCTTAATCTAATCCTAACATAGTTAACACAAATCAAAACACAGACTCGACTCAGGAACTTGAGCCTAGCTGCCTGAAGGACTGGTTTTAGGGGTGTTTTTTTCCTCATCAGTCATGTATCTCACTTTTATGGGTGTTGTTTGTAAATGGCAGGGTTAAATTTGATACTCCATCTGTTTTTCTGATAAATTCTTGTGGCATGTTAGTGTAGCCTGGCATGGGGTTTTTGTGATTCAAAATTCTTGAGTTCATTGCCATGCTAGCAGCCATATTCATCAACTTGTTGATGTTGCAACGACTCCGTTGTATATTTTTCAATTCAAACTAATGGATACACGGAGAATTAAAATAAATAAAAAATAAAAATATGTTTGATTAAAGAAATTGAGATAAAAATATATATAAAATAAATATGTTTTTAAAATAATTTTGAAATAAATTGATGTAGTTTTAAACAAAAACATAGGGTATTTAGATAATTATTTATATATATGCACTAAACTGAACAAAATATAAAAAATAAAAACACAATAAGTTTTAATTCAACAAGGAAACCCAAATCCTAATTTAACTAATAAATGCTAATATTCCTAAATAACATGCATAATTTAGAATAACTTTAAAGCATTAAAATTTAATAAATAAATAAATATCAATTTTCACAGGTGCCCCTCATCCCCATCATCTATCCTCTTTCTCCATTTTCCTTTTAAACTGTGATCGTCCATTTTAACCTCTTCTTTTTTCTTCTTTTTTCCCTCTTTTCATGGAATATATATCAGAGGGAAGTGTGGGTGGCTCAGATGATGATCAAGAGATTCATGACAGACGATGATGACAATGAATTCCTTGACACTCAAGATTTTCTTTCATCAAATTCGTTTAGAAGTGCTGAATCTGAATTCTGTAAAATACCATATGATTCTGATTACTATGATGTTAAAGGGCCTCCTGATATTGAAGATGGCATGGATTCCTGCATTAAATCTGTTGGATGTAACTATCGTTAAAATTGCCTGACACAGTCGAAAAAAAGGAGGGGGTTAGTCTTTGGTCGATGATTAAAGATAATATCGGGAAAGATCTCACTAGTGTTTATCTTCCGGTTTATTTCAATGAGTCCATCTCTTCTTTACAGAAATGTTTTGAGGATTTGGAATACTTGTGACGAATTCTGGAAGAAACTAAGGAGATTTTGCAGTTACACGTAGTTGCAGTACTAGGGTGAACTAGTGTATATCAATCAAAATGTTGTTGCTGCAAGGTCTCTGTGCTTGACTGTGGAAGTGTGGTCCTAAAGCAGATGGAGTCACTAAACTCTGTTTTGTTATTTCTATTCAGCACCATTTCCAGTGTTGATGGAAGTCTTTCTTCTCAGTGCCCAAGTGTACAGATTTTTAGTTTTATTGGAAGAATCTTAAACCCATCACCCTCTCACACTTTACTGTTCTTTTAACAAATTATATTTGCCTAGTATCTTGGAGAAGTTTTTGCGGGGCAATAGCCCTGTGTGAACACTCAATGTGGCGGCATTTGCAGTATCAGGATATGCTTGTACTGATGGAAGACATTGCAAGCCATTCGATCCACTTCTGGGGGAGACATATGAGACCGATTATCCGGATAAAAGCATTAGCTTTTTCTCTGAGAAGGTATCGTTTTCAATGCCAGAAGCATCATAAGCAATTGCTATTCCTGTTTTATACATGTTTAGTATGACATGGTTTTCTATATATGATTGCTTCTCTGAGAGCTTATTTGTATATATCTATTGGAAACAGTCATTGTCCGAAAGTAGCAAGGGCCACTGCAGCCTGAACTAACTAGGTTAAGAATTAATGGACACAAGAAGACAGAATTCACGAAAAGAGTCAAACAAAAACATTAGCTGGACTGTTATATTTTGAATAACATTCTTCTGCCACAAAAGAGGTTTATAATAACTTAAATAGGTCTATCTCCTATCTCAACCAAAAATGAAAAACAAATCCTAGACAAATAGGAAAATTCAAAGTCAAAATATGAAATTAAATAGAAAAAGCTGAAACTGAAAAAAAAAAAACATTTTCCAAGCCTGATTTGAAAGTATTCTCGATCTTAGTTGGTTACAATTAGTCAATCTACTATAGAACAAGCAAAAAATTATACACATTCCAGTGATCATCGAAACAAAAGTTATGCTAGTTTATGTAATACTGGTTGTTTGACTCTCCCGAATATTTTCTTATCTTGGACTTGTTAATCGTCCATAAATGTATTTGAGCTCGGTTTTTCATATAGTGTAATTGCAACATATCTGATTGGCATTGTTGCTTGACATTGTGAAGGCGAGGTTGGAAGTTTTAGGGTGACAACAATTTAAAAAGTAAATTTTGGAGTCTTTCAATTCAGTTTAATCCTGTTTGCATTTTAATTCAAGAGCTGAATGATGGAGAAATTTCCCAGTGGAGTAAGGGGTTTGTTTTTGACATTTAATAGCACTTACCATTCTTTATAAGGTACTTGCTAAGCTGACTTTCTCTTATCTGGTGACAACATCTATTTACAACCACATTTTAGGAAAACTATACTGTCATCACTATGGTACAATGAATATAAAGGGGAATCAGAGCTGCTCCTGCAAGCTAAAATTCAAAAAACAGTCAATTCTTGACAGGAATCCTAACCAGGTTCCAATCCCTTTGTATCTATATTTTTCATCAAAATATTTTTTACTTAAAAATATATTATAATAATTAGATATTAGTACGTCAAAAGTATTAAAAAATATATTAATTTGATTTTTTTTCAAGACAACCACACCCAAACACGTGAAGACACAATACCTAACATGAACTAAGCTCAGGTCTAGTACTGTAGGTATACTCATGATGCTATGATTTTTGGCTTATTCTTTTCCCTTGGTTATGTTTAGTCAAATGTATGAACTGACACACCTTATGGTTACTTGCTTTAAATGTTTTGTCATTTTCATACAACAATTTACAACACAGTTTTCTTTAATGATATTAAACTTGTTTGTTGCAAATCATTTAACCATTAGCATGAAACGCATGAGACTATCAATAATTGCTTGTTGATGTTTTTGCCACGATTAGGATCTGCATTGCATTCCCTCATTTTGTGAATGAATCATGATTGGGCATTATCACTAATGGCACACAATATAATTTCTTTGATAGGTTTTGTTGTGGACCACGTGGTGTAAAAGATCAATGTTCGTTGGAAGCTGAGCATGCACAACACAATGTTTAAAGTGGTTGAGCAAGTCTCTTACATCCACAAGAGTAGTCTATATTATTAGAGATAGAAAAGCGGTACACATTTACACATTCATGAAGGAGGACGATCGTCAACTCACTTAACTTCCATTCGTTTAATGTTGCACTTGCAGCTTCTGCATAAGGCAGAAAGGTTGTTTCCCTTGGTAGCCCTTCTCTTTTTCTCTCCTCGCATGTTTCTCTCTAT
>Ga0325405_1004400_pt1 | contig 14407 bp, 13 predicted proteins | sample PopdelMetagenome_21_FD_205663 | JGI IMG/M metagenome (GOLD analysis project Ga0325405, IMG submission 205663) | Populus deltoides microbial communities from Bellville, Georgia, United States - Xylem-Control-R2 | ecosystem: Host-associated > Plants > Phyllosphere > Stem > Wood/Secondary xylem... | reverse complement strand
TGTATTCAAATAAATGAAAAATACAAACATACAACAGTCCTAATTTTTTGATCCTAAGTGTAAATATGTAATTTTACTGTTTATTTTTTTGAAAATACAAATATACCCTCTAACAATCTTTTAATGATTAATAAACTATTCGAAAAGACTATAAAACCTCATTACAAAGACTTCCTTTTTAAAAATAGAAGGGTTAAAAGATAATTTTATTGGATAAATCTACAATAATCTATGTCTAGTGTTACAGTGAAAAACCCATGCCCTATATATTTTATTAGTTATATGTTAAATAAATTTAAAAAAATAAAATATTAATAAGTTATTTTTTAAGTAATATTTAATGGCATATCAAAATACTTAAAACTATTTTTCAATTTGTTTTGATAAACATAAATAAAGAATTAACTTTTCATTAAACCACATTTCAATAGTTGAAGTTTTTAAGATTCTTAGGTTAGGTTGCTGTTTTTGCCTAGTTTTAAGCCCAAAAATGACATAAGCCTTCATGCTATGTCTAAAGCTATGCTCTATGATAAATTTTCCCAATTTTAATCATAGTTATTCAAATCCTAGCGAGTCAGACTTGTTAATTTGCCTATGGATTTGGAATCTTTTTCAAGTTAAATTTTATTTTGAATGGATTTAGAAATTGATTTCGACAAATCAAATCATTATGGAGAAATCAAGTGAGATCTATCCGAGCCAGCTTCAAGGATTTTCTTTTTGTTTAAAACAAAATGATGTAATTGAAATTGACTCCATTTCATTCAACAAACCTACAACCTAAATCTTAATCTGAATTAAACACCGAGCCAAGTATAATAACTACATTTTAACAACAGGGAAGGATGCCTGGCATAATTTATTATGTCCTTGTTTTTTTTGTTTTTTTATTAACATGAATATTCGGATTAGTTTATTTATATCTCTTATGGATTTTAAAATTAATAACCATATAAATTTCTAATAATATAAAAGTTATAAAATTTAAATTAATAATTTTTTAAAAATAAATTTAATCTCATCAATTAAATTATATTCTTCGGATTGCCGTGATTTCTTTGATGGCTTTGGCTAATCACCACCTGTAAGCTTATTATTCGATTGGTGTTATTTATTTTCCGTACTTTCCAAGGACTCGAGCAACATCTGCGCAAGCCAGCAGTGAGGATTCCATTAGAGAACAACAGATCCAGGGTGGTCAGGCTATGAGATCATGCTGGAGGGCTTGCATCTGACTAGTGTACAAGCTCTATGAGTTGGCCCACAAAATTCCCTCATTGGACTTTCTACTATATATATGAGATCGTGCTGTACGTAGTAATGTTTTAGATACACATCACCCCAATGCGCCCCCCATATATATATATAGCTCATCCTTCAATGATCATCCAAGCAGGAAAAGAAATTGGAAAAAGGGCACCATTTGCTTTTTCAGAAGAAACAAAATCACTCTATAAACAATCCAAGTACGGCAATTGTTTTTGTCAAACAAGAAGCTTCCTACATAACTTTAGAAGACAACATCCTAACATCTATTTCAACTTTGAATACAAATTTCTTCGAATACATGATACACACACCCATCAATCCCTTTTGGAAAGGCCCTACATTCCCACTATGCAAAGGGAGAAGAAAAAGAGAGTTCTTGCCACTAATATTCTGGTCATTTTCCACTAAGTACCCCACCACCTCAAATATTTAGAATAGGGTATTGGGTGGCATTTATAGAGAGCTTCAGAAATTTCTTGCCTTGACTTGACCATTGCTGTATAACATCAAGTGCCCGTGATTTATCTTCCTTGGCATGGAAATGACTAGCTCGTTTGACGAGAAAGGAAAAGAGAAGAACAGTTTCCCTGTCTTGATTATTTTTTGTTTCTCGGTAAGGTCGAGTAGTAGTGGAGGTTGAAACCTGAATCGAGTGTCGATGTAGAAATGGGACTAGAGCAGTTCTTGGGAACCAGATGCCCGCTGGAATGATCGATGTGTATGCAAAGCTTGCACGTTCTTGCTTAGGTTTATGAGGGGGGGTTCGATTCGGGCTTGACCATTGTTGGAGCATTCGGTGGGCGTGCTCGGAAGATTGCTGAAGCAAGTGATAAAGGCATGATGCAGAGTGCCTTGGACTGAAGGAGCTGCATGGCAGCTCCAACATCTTCTTCCATCAACTTAGCTACTTCCTGTTCAGTGCCATCGTTTGACCAATTCTCCCAAGCTTGCTGATTGGCTCCTCCTTCAATGCCTTCTCCCTTAATCACATCATAACCATAACTTAATAAATACACGATAAAAAAACAAACTTGGGAAAATTAAGTTCCAACATTTTTTCAAACTCTACTACCTGAACTGATGATAGTGGTACATCAGCTACAAGCTGAGCCACAGCGCCCGCCGCACCGAGTCTGCTCATACTCAAAACCTGATTGAATGTACAAATGAAACCAAAGTATTATAATGGAGGTTACCAGGATCACAGTTCATTTCCCTTTCTATTTTCTATATTCTATATTCAATAATGACTTGATTTCCAGAGTGCAGTAGCCGACGCAGGACAGATCCACTTCAGGCTTGACATCTTAACTAATCCGTTTAAAGGTCTCCAATTATGGCTAGGATAGTCAAAATGTTAGGGCCCTACCATGATGAAGATCTCCTGATGAGAAGAACATTTATAGACTTGTTGGAACCAGATTGCCTTTTAGATAGCAAGCTGATCTGGTCTGTTAATGCTTTAACAAAACATATCAGAGAGATAAATTTGAATAATATATATCAATCTCCTCTAGATCATAAATCAGTTTGAATAGCAATGGCAGCTTCAAATTTCAATACCTTGACTTGGAGTCTAAGAAACTTCACATAATCCACAATTTCGTCCAGCATGGCTGCCCTATCTGTCTGCATGGAATTTGGAATATGTTAGCGTATAAAAAAATTTGGAACTGCAAAAGGCTTTTACAAGGTAAAATCAATCTTATGGTTTGAGAGAAATCAACTCCTTGATGTTGTCTATATTACAACCCAAACTATTAATTTTATGAGATAAGAATCAGAGGATTTGACAATCTATACATGCAGAACCAGCATTCGTCTCACTCTAGGGATTTCTCCCTTCTACACACATGCTCTAATCCTTTAAAACACCCCCACTAGATCGAACTAGCTTCGCTAATCACTAGCTTCGCTAAAGATTAAGAGAGAAAAGTAGGAAGAGAAGTACATGGTGGGAAACAACTCTCTTTCCTATCATATTACTTTTATGCGAGGACGTGGTCTTGGACTTAGATTACAATATTTTCATAACATATATTTATATTACACTATATATGGAGAATTCTAGATATTGAATAATCACATTATTAATATTCTACATACATGTACCTAGACTAAGTAGATTTTCAGAAACCTAATGGAGAGGAACAAGAAGAATTTCAGTTGACTGTAAAGTAAATGCACCGAGTTTACGCAAACCTTGTTGCAAGTGGGAACCAATTCCTGCAACGCCTTCACCCTCTCCGTGATTCTTACTCTTCGCAACTGCATCCAGAAGACAAATGATCAAAGGCTGGTTAAAAATCCAATACCAAAGTAGAAACAGCTATAGAGAAATGTTGAAAAAGAATTTTAAGCATAATGAATTGCTTATTATGCAACTTCAACATGGAGAGATTTTCTCAAAAATTGCATGGATATTCATATACAGATTCCACAACAGAAATATCGAAGAAAAAGAAATCAAGTTTACCCTCTCAGCAATACTGTGCGGATCTGTAGCTTGGCCCCGTCTTGCTCGCACCCTTGGCCGAATGCCAGGTGGTTGTGGTACAGCTGAAACTGCTCCTGATGTTGGCTGGCTATTAAACTGTGCAAGATATTTAAAAAAGAAGATGGTAAATATTGTTAAGATACAACGCAATGATGAGATAAATGTTGGATACAATGCAATGATGAGGAGTTTTTTAGAAGGAAAAGTTTATCCATATAGTAATCATAAAAGGAGAAGGTTGGCGAAAGCACTATCAATCTGTCAACATGGACTGCCTTTGCAAGTGACATATACAAGCACTAATTCACAATGTGATGTATCTTTCTGGAGTTTGATCAGTTTTAATACATGTCTCATTGCTTGAACATTCAAGGCCTCTCAAACTAATTCTTTTCAAGATCTTGGGAATTTCAGGTGGAATCAGAACAGATAAGAACAAGCCAAGTGCACGGTCATCTGATAGAGTTCAACCTAAGAATTATTGCCAACGAGAAATTGTAACCCCACAAGCAAAAAACTAAGAAAAGTTTTAAGATTTACTGGTGATGACGGATTCTACACGTTGTGGAAGAGTCAGAACATCAAATTGAATCATTTTAATTAGCCGCCCATTCATGGTTGCGCAATTATCAAGGCTTGTTCTTGCACAAATTATTAAATACATTCAACCAAGGCTGACAACATTGTCAAAGGTTATAACTTCAAAGTCAAATAAGAAATTCAATTAATTTTTATTTTTACACCCAGGAAATCATGCCAAAAACCTGCAAATTTGAGAAAAATAAAAATTTGACAAGTGGCCAGATCAATTCCTAAGAGGCAGTGCTCTTCTTTTTATTGGTAGGACTCAACTAGAAAAGAGAGAACACGCTCACATGTTATTCAAGGAGTATTTCAATTATACATGCGCATGCTGACACTCATGCTTCCACTGAAGCTTGACAAAGACTACCACTACAAATGCTGGAAGAAACAACTAGGTACGGTTGTGCCAATGACCATTCAGTGCAGTGACACTTTCTCCTAAAAGGCATAACATTTTAAACACTACAGCAAACACACACACACCCTAATGATATTGTCGAACAAAATTAAATGAAGCCCCCCTCAGAATTGAATATTCTTCAATCTTCAGGAACTATGAATTTAACGAACAAACACACACCATCAACCCAATTAGAAAGGGCATATATCAGTCCCAAATTTAAATAAAAGGAGAACAAGAAGGTAGTTCATTACGAGATTTGTCCAGATATTACATAGTGGAATAACTAAAGATGTTCAGATGAAGGTGACCATATAGCAAGGATATCTTAGTCCAAACAATCTTTTTTTTTTTTTTACCTGGTGAATCTGAGGTGGTCCAAGTGCTGGTGGTGTAGACCGGATTGATGAATGAATCTGCAATTGTCCAAACGTTGGGAACAAGCTAGTCATGTGTACAGAATCTCTCCCCTGCTACCACAATTACCAAGTTATAATAAATCAACCATTTGGACCAAATTTACCATAAGCAAATACCTCTCAAATTAAGTCTCCATATTTCTCTTTTCAGACTTTAATGGGTTGGTAATATATCTAAATTTTAGCTCGTGAGAAAAATATAGCAAGCCATATCAGTGTTTTTCCAAGCTAGCTTAGCAGTAAATCAAGATGTTTCTTGAATTGGAAAACAAAATAACATGTTAGTATTATCATGTTCTTCACTCGAAGGAATCCAAAGCTGACACCCCCTATGTATACTACAATCTTTACCATAGCAAAATCCAGAAAATTGACAGCACAAATGCAAAAATACAGACACTAAAACCAACTCAAAAGTACTAACAAACAAACAGACAAATCCACTTAGAAAACCACCAAGCTAGACACAGAAAAAAACAAACTAGATTATAAGTCAACATAAAGAACAGTTTATAAACAAAGAAACAGAATAAAAGCAACTAGAGAAGAAAAGAAAGGATAGAACTTGCCAAGAATCCAGCAGAAGTGATAGAAAAAGGAGAAGCATTATTGATATTATTGCTGTTGTTGGTATCTAAAGAACTACTGCCATCATCTTGTTGTTGCCTTAAAAACCCATGATGCTCCAAGTTTAACCCTAAAGGCATCATTCCCATATTATTATTAGCACTACTCCTCATTAATCCAACATTAGCAGCACTAGACCCTAACTGCAACCCCATCATGGGCAGGCTGGTGGACCCCACAGCCTCACCACCATAACCAGGTGGCTGCCCTGCCAAGATCTGCTCAAAGAAATCATCTCCTAACCCTTCAGGTGGGGGATTTCCTGCCATGCATGCAAATATATGACACAAAATACTACTGCTATAAGAAGACTTTGTTTAGCTTAGTATAAGCAGCAGCAGTAATAAAACTCAGCAAGAAGACTTGTTGTGCTGTGTTTTTTGTTTCTTTGAGGAAGAGAGAAAGTAATATGTATAGAGAGACAACGAAAGGGAATATATGGGGGATTTTAATGGGAAATCCAAGAAAAAGAGAGTGTTGTGTTGGTGAATTGGGTGGCAGATCCGGAGCCCAATAGCCCGGAAAGTGAGTTGTGGATTCCAAAGATGGGATTAATGGGCATGGCTGTGAGTACTTCTACTATATTTTGATAAATATTTTGTTCAGTAAAAGAGATGGAGAGAAGCTAAGAAGAATATGCAGTGTTTTCTTTTCCTTTTTTCTTGTTGGTTTTCGTTCGCTTATGGGGTCTGACTTGTGGTTAGTGCTGTGTGTGGCCTGCCTTTAAAAGGTTGAGACTTCGAGGGAATGAGAAAGTTTGATTATTTTATGTCTGCCTTCTGCACTGTCCACCCTAGCTAATGCTGTTCACTACCTGGCCCTACCCGCTCAGAATCACACCATCAATAAACCCACAATAATTTTCCTAATGATTCATCAGTTTCTATGCTTATTAAGTTGGTCTTTGTCTCTTTAACACCTTTCATGATTTTGCAGGTCTCTCTCTTGGAGAGAGGAAGTGATTTGTATTGCTACAAAAGGTTTCTTGATATTATTTTGATGGCTGCGGTTACAAGGATCCATAGAACTATAAGAAAATTTTGCATATGATTAATGAATATCATAAAGAAATATGCAGTAATATGAACAGTGAGAGAACAAAAGAAAAATGAAGCATGGCCTCCACATGTAAATGACATCAAAGTTATACATACTATAAAGGAAGATGATCGACAAATGACTGGCAACTAATGACTAGATGATCATATTGTAATGTCTTCTTGTATGTGATGTTAGTATTGACTCGTTTGAATTTTTCAACTATAAAAAAAAACAATTAAAGTTGCTTGGAAGAGCTTGTCCGGTGTCTACTACCCTCTAAAAGTTGGATCCTTTTAGCAGGTGTTATGGAGTTTGCATTATGTCAGCCTTCCCCAGCGACTGTGGTTTATGTGTTAATCTAAAATTTAAATCTACTAACTCCTAAGTTCATGATATAGGTTTAAAAAATCAAAAGTTGCTTGATTGTTTACAGTAATTCTGAATAATAAAGTAACGGGGCTACCTCATGTAATAATCCTACCCTCCTAAGTGTTGGTTGCGTTATTCTATCCTTCTTCAATCTATCCACCCACACAATTAGCTGTGACAATAATGGTGGTAATGTGACAAATTTGATATCTTCATTTCTTTAATGATAGCACTATGATGATGATAATAGAAACTTTCTGTCTCACCAACTTTTTCCATCAGACTTTGCTGATTCTTTTGTACTTCAAACTTTATATATATATATATATATATATATATATATATATATATATATATATATAGATGGACATCATCTGTAATCCAGTAGAAAATTAAGTCTTTCGGTCATCAAGGTAGTTGGGTTTTTAACATGTCTTGATGTGTTTTTAACATGTCTTGATGTGTTTAGGTTTTTATTAACTTAACTGAGGAATGTTTTACATTTTCTCATTTCTGGTAGGCTTATCATTGGAATGTCAGCTATCACTTAAAACAATATCCTGTGGGCACGAAACCATTGTTAAAGGATCACCAAGAAAGAACAACAACGCATATTTTGGCCCGTTTTAATTTGAATAGGCTCCAGCTTTGATTACCAAGCCCGCACGAAATCAATGACAATGAAGTGAAAGGAAAAGGAAAGGCTCTGGTTGTTGCCAATTTTGATGTGAATAAATTTGAGACCAAATTCTAATTCTGGAATTATATCAGAAAAAGAAAACTATCCATATTTAGTTAGAGGGACAAAAATAAATATAAAATAAATCAGTTTCTAAAACAATTTTGAAATATGTATATTCAAAATAGAAAATACAAAAAATCATGTCCCTTCTATTTCTATTATTTCCATCTGCATCTCTTGTGCTACTCTTAAATCTGGAAAATTGTCTGCAGGTCCATAGCACAGCTAATACCTACATTTTATTTTCATCTTTCAAGTGATTATGCAGTCCGGCCGATGATTTCACAAATTCCAGACAGCCCTGGCTCAATTTAGTCCTCAAAGACATGATTGAGAATTCATTTGCGAAAAATGTTACATTTCCTGCCAAGGTTGTAAGCCAGCTGACCTAGTTTGTCAACTTCTTTATCAGGCATCATGAACAACAGACTAGAGAATCATGGAAATTTTAATACTGCCAAATTTTGACTTCTCAGGGATCTACATTGCAGAATATGAATAATTTGATCTAAACACCAAGGTACGATAACTGAAAATTGAGAAAAAGCAGCAACTACATATTTCTACAAACTCATACACTCTCCTTTGAGCTTGAGACTTCAATGTCATGTTTCTTCTCTTCACTTATTGTTGTAGGTTGCTCTCCAGGGGTATCCGATGAGGAATCTGGTTCCTTTTTAAGCTCAGACTCAAATTCTTTTGCTGCCTGCAAATTTACATGAGTACAAGTCCTTGAACGAGGCAGGAATAGAAATGTAAATAAATCTTGCCAGGAATTGTGAAAAGCGAGACCAATTCTCACTTCTCAGGGTATAGAAATATAGGTTTAGAAACAAGCTTTAAAAAAGACAACAACAAAGAGCAATTATCTTTAGGTCAAGGTAGTAGAAAGACCTAATTTATTGTTATTTTTTCTTCACCCCCTTACATCAGGTTGCTTTCCCATCTTTTAAATATTTTAATCTCTACCAGAAGTTCACAGGAGGGCCCTTAGAGATCCTTATAAAATTGATCGCTCCGTTACAGTTCATTAACTTGTGTAGACATTAAAATGAGTCCATTTTGCTATTTATTTTTATCATTTAATTTGACATCAATTTTCCCCAAACTTATTTTATAAGTCCACTGCTTGATTGATGATTTCTTGAACTTTCTTTCAGAATATCCTCCTATATCTTGCCATAAAATTACATCATCCATCTATGCACTATTTATTGATTCGATATCAAGTGGGATTCTGCATACCCCCATGTAACATGACCAGCCAATTCCAACAATAACAACCACCCCCCAAAAATTTCATTTATGATGCATGTGGCCTTTACACTCGAGGGGAAAAAATGATGCATTTGAGACTTGCAAACATCTGTAGAAAACCAAAGAAGCATCTAAAGACGAGCACAAGCAGGAAGTTTTAGTCCTCAAGATAGAATTAAAGCAAACACACATACAAAAGCATGAAACAGCTTTCTGAAAATAGAAAACCACAAGTTAACAGGGGCCCGGGTTCTTCGGTTTGAAAGAGTCATATGCCACTAACACAGAAAAAACACATGAGCAAGAATCATCACAGCATGATGCCATCCAAAAGCAGTGTGTTTAGAGCACAGGCTGTGTCAAATGTCCTTAATGTCAATGCTCAGAGACGAAGGACACTGATATTGTCTATGAAATGCCTTAAAAGCATAGAACACTGCCATGCATATTTACAAGGAACTCTCCGGTGAAAGAGAATTTTGATGGAAGGAACACTAAGTTTATGCATGTTTTTTCTAGCAATAAATTTCTGTAAGCTTTGGGAAAAGAATAAACTTCGAAGAACTTCCAAAATAACATTTCAGACAAACCTTTTTTCTTGTAACCGGAAAGTTCCTATAGGCCCCTCAACCCCCAAAGAGTTACCACTGATATAATTCACAAGTCTAGGAAAAAGAGAAACAGAAAAATACTTGCAAACAGCAAGCATGAAGGTCGGCATGGACCTAATCCACAAGTCACTTCTTCAATCAAGTCCTAGTTAAGGGCAAAAATGTTCCTTGAAAGGATATAAAACAGGTCACGCGACATTTAAAATGATCAGATCTACTCCTGTTTTAAAACTTTGAGTAAACTAAAAGTGGCTTGAATCTGAAATTATCAGCATTTGGTAGGGTCCCAAAATAAGTTCCTTTATCTTCATCAAAGCCAGTCTTTAATTTGTACCACATCAACTCAAAGCTGTAACTTCTATTCTTTTTATTTTTCTGAACCAAGCTGTAAATTCTCTCTGTGTCCATCTTTCACTGACACCTGAGTGTTCTGTCAAAAGGAGAGACTATAGGGATGCATGCACATCAGCGTGTGCACACACATTGGAGAGTCTGTGTAGGCATAACAAGACAATTTAAGACCGCATATGGTATGGCAATTGGGAATCCATTTACCCCAATTACAGTTCTCGGAACTGTTTGGTTCTGCAAAGCAACTGATGGGGCACACCCCAGATCAGTGTTTTTCTCCATTTTGAATAAAGCTCCAAATCAATGCTTTTTTTTTTTTTTTTTGTTGAGGAAAGATAACACCATTAAAATTGCAAATCCTCTGTGAAAGATCCTAAAGTACCATCAACAAAACATCCTGCCAAACATCATTCTCACCTAACTTTATCTCCATGGGTGCTTTTCTGCAGACACCCTTTTTCTTCATCAAAATTGTAAAAACCAGACCAGCTCAAGAACCATTCTTTGCACAGGACTTGATTCAAAGTTCAGACACCTAGAAAAAGTAAAAATTTTTGCCAAGTCTAGCTCGAGAACCTACCAAATGGGGATAGGACAGAACTGTTTTGTATAAAGATATTATAAGCAGAAAACTGAATTTAAGGTTTCATTTCTATTATGTTCTGTTTACTATCAAAAAGCAATTACAGAGAAGGTCAACAGTAATGACATATTAGGCTTTATAGCTTTTACCTGCCAACTTGGTTAACATGTTAACATTACATGGTCTGTGTCTCAATAATTAAGCCTTGACCCTTATTTTAGTTAGTAAGTTCAAATTGCAACCTAAGGATAGTGAATGCAAGCATCCTGAAGATATAAATTCAGTGGAAGATGAAACTAGTAAACAACTGATAAAGAGCAAAAACAGGTGGTGTAAAAGTGAGGAAGTGTAGTGGGGGCTTCGGACTTGAGTAATATGACTACCAATAAACCAAACTAATCCTAAAAGTTAACGGCAAGATGAAACTACAACAAGCATTGTCACCAAAAAGGAGAGGATTGCGTAATAGAAAATAGATAGTCAACTAACATGTCCACTTATCCAAGCAAGTACAATATGATTATAGAAATGCACATCAACCAGCAACAACTGCCATACAAATAGCCCCCGATAAGACAAGCCTAGAACCAATATTGAAGCTCAATTGATCAGACTGTTCTGATGAGAAGATGTATGAACAAAGTTTACAACTTCACAGACTAAACTCAATCTTATGCATCTATTTTGGGATATCAAGAGTCCATTTAACTGAAACCAAACCAACATAGCAGACAAATGTTGCAAGAATGTACCTTGAACCACTTTTGTCCCACTTTTTTCTCAATACCCAAAAAAAAACAACCATAACTGAAACAAGTAACAATCTTCCATCTCCCTTTCTGTTCTTTACCTCATATTTAATTCTGGATCTAAGATGAAATTCCCAAACTTAATTAATACTTGGTTAAGTTAAACTAAATTTCCAATCATTTTCACTACCCAGATACCTAAACAGCATAACAAACAACAAAGTTCAAAACTTTCTATCACTTGAAAATCAAAGAGTACCAGAAGGAACCACTAACCTGTTGGAAGCTTTTGACAGTCTTGCCAATACTCCTTCCCACTTCAGGCAATTGCTTGGGCCCAAAAAGCAAAGTAGCCACTCCAGCAATAACAACCAGTTCAGGGACTCCTAGACCAAACAAAGCATTGCAAGTGAGACCCTTTTTAGCCCTCTGACTTCTACTTCTTGTTTTGCCAAGAACCAGACAATTATAGGACTTGCTGGATTTGTTGAAGAAAGCAGTGGTGTTAAACAAGGTGGATTGAGAAGAAGAGAAGGGAAGACAAGGTGGGGGTTTTGGAAAAGACAGAGTTATTGATGAGATCTCCATGATCAAGGTTTTTTTTTTTTTTTTTTTCCTTTTTGGACTTCTGGGTTTTGAGGAGAGTTTTGGCTGCTGGGTTTGTAGAGAAGGGGTTCACATCATAGATGGGGTGGGGATGGAGGTTTTTGGACTTTTTGACCTCACGTGCTTTGTTTTGTGGAATGTGTGTTGTAGATTTTCTGGTTACTACTCGTAGTATCATTTAGATTATTCTAGTTTTTTTCATAACAAGCTGGAATTTAGGGTTTTAAAAAAATTTATTCCTTTTAGGTATGTGTTTAATATCATTATATACTCAGTATAAGTTTTGAAAAGTATAGAGTTCTCTCTTAAAAATAAAAAAAAAAATAAAAAAAAAACCTTGTTTCATCCATTCAAATCTTGAATTTCTTATTCAAATTAAGAGTCGTGATTTTTGAAAAATAAATAATTTTTTTAAAAATATACAACTGAACCACAAAAACAAATATATTCTTAATTAATTTATGATATATTATTTGAATCCCTTGATCCCTCAAAGATATTCTTTCAAGTAAAGGCAACAATAGAGGGGGGAGTTCATCTTTGTTTTGATTTTGGAAATGGTTAGGGTAATAGAAGTTATTGCGTGAATTATTTGCCATGTGAATTCCATCAAAGTCCAAGTTGCGGTGGAGCCTCCACCGTGGAGGAGTTAGGCCTTATAATTCCGCGATGCACATTTGCAATTAATTTTGACTTTAAACTATTTCATATTTGATTCCGTGCGTTAATTTTCAAAGAACTAATTTCGGTAGCTATGAATTAAAAAAAGAAAAAGAAAAAAAAGGTACCTGAGAATTTCCATTTGAATCTTATCTTACGAACATGGGAGAATCATCAAAAATTCCATCACCACCAGCGAACGGTAGTTGTTAAATCCGGTTCAGCTAGCTAGCTAGTAAAATATTTTTTTCAGTTCGATTCAGTTTTTATTAAAAAAATATAATCAAATCAATTTAAAAAAATTAAAACAGATTCAAACCGACCAGTTTTAATTCGGTTTGGTTTTTTAGGATAAAACCGGTTCAAATCGGTTTGGCTTGATTTTTTTGATTTGGCTCGGTTTTTCCTGATTTGGCTCGGTTTTTCGATTTGGCTTGTTTTTTTTCCGGTTTGGATAAGTTTTTTTCTTGTTTTTTATTTGAGTTTGGTTTGGTTTGGTTCGGTTTGATTTTTTTGGTTTCAGGCTTATAAAATCAAAACCGAACTGAACCGATCGGTTTTTTAAAATTTTAATTGTTTTTTTTTCACGGTTCAATTTTTTCGGTTATTGTTTTTCTGATTTTCTCTATTTAATCAGTTTTTTTAATTTTTTTACTCATTTTTACTAGTTAGATAGTCAATTTAGAATCCAGTCAATTCATAATTAAAATTAAATATAGTTTAAAAAAATAATAAAAATAATAAAAATATAATTTTGATTTGATGGCCTAATTAAAAAATTAATTGTTACTTTTTTTAGTATTTAATTTTAAAAAAATTACTGTTTTGATTTATATATATAAAAAAAAAGAAATTGGAGTTGACCCATCCAAAACCTATGATTTATGACTTGGGCCGGATCAACTATCAGATCTGATTTAAAAACTCTGCTTTCAACTCTAAACTTGTTGGATTGGGTAATTTAAAATAAAATAAAATAACTAATTTAGAGTTTGTTTGTTTTCATTTCTTTTGATTTTTCGGAAATAGAGGTTGTACGGCATTATTGAAGCAGAAAAGATAAGAAAAATAAGAAAGTAACGAGGGACAGCTACTGCGATTCTATCAGCGAGAAGAAGTTGGAGGACGATGGACCTAGAACTCATAACTACATATATGAGAAGAATCAATACGCACTGGGATATCATTACAATGGCATAGAGCATGTATGGCCGAACTCTCCAGTGTCAAGAGATCGTGAATATCTCTAATAAGCAGTAGACGCCGCCGCCGCTGCCGCTGCCGCTAAACAAGAGTACCCGTACTCTTTAGGCTAAGCGGGTCCCATACCAAACCATACCCATATTTCTGCCACCATGTATTTTACTCCAAAGTAAATAAAAATAATAAAAAAAAGGTATTTTAGAATACCTCTTTTTTTATGAAATAATAATAATAATAACAACAACAACAACAGCAACAAATGGCAACACCACCACCTCCTCCAAGCACCACCGAACTAGCCTTCGAACCTATGCCCTTCTGCATTGTGCATCAGACACAAGCCAGTAAGCTACAAGGTAGGCTGGGATCCTCGTCTCTTTTAAATATTTTAAATTAGTATACCGAGGCTTTAATGCACCATTCATTCGTTCCATC
>Ga0325405_1004399_pt1 | contig 14408 bp, 17 predicted proteins | sample PopdelMetagenome_21_FD_205663 | JGI IMG/M metagenome (GOLD analysis project Ga0325405, IMG submission 205663) | Populus deltoides microbial communities from Bellville, Georgia, United States - Xylem-Control-R2 | ecosystem: Host-associated > Plants > Phyllosphere > Stem > Wood/Secondary xylem... | reverse complement strand
TATATAGCTTGAATAATATCCAATAAGTATCTTAAAAATATATACAAAAACACATGTTGAAATACTATTCATAGATAGTATGATTAGTATTGTGCATAAAAAATACCTTGCAAATATTGCTATTCATTAATAATAATACGAGATAAGACAAGGTAGCTCGATCTGACTGAATAAACGGAAAAAAGGAGAGAGAGATTAGAGAGTTGAGCTCAGTTTGATTAAGTCTGAAGGCTCGTTCTGAACAAGTTTTGTATAATAAATACTATTCATAAATAGTAGACAAGACCATACCAAACTAAAAAAATGAGAGACAAACGAAAGAGAGAGAGGAACTCTCTCAGACCGTGACCTAACTTAGGGGGCGTTTGTTTGATTTTCAAACTTTATTGTGTTTGTTTGTCATTAAAAAAATTGATCAACAGAAAACACTTTCCAGTCAAAGAAAAATTTGGCTTGGTTTTCAGGAAAGTGTTTTCCTTTTATTTTGGGCGGAAAACACTTTCTGGAAGTTGTGAAAAATTTAGAAGTGTCATATTATTTGCTGATTATATCAAATTTGATCTCAAACTTTTAATTGCTATATATATTTTGTTTTGAATTTTTTTTCAATTTCATCACTTAGAATTTAATTTTTATATTAACTTTGTTTCTCATTTTTATAATTGTTATTTGCTTTTCCCTTATCATTTTTTAATTAAAATTTTTTATTTATCAAATTCGATCATCATTCTTTTAATTGTTATTTTATTTGAAACAATTTATGAAATAGTAATTATAATTATTTTAATTTCTTCGTCTTTTAATTTTTTTATTTGTTAGATTTAATCTCTATTATTTTGATTATTATTTATTTTATTTGAGATAATTTATGAAATTATATATTTTTTTTCAATTTCATTCTCAGTCAACTTTTTAATTTGTAAGATTTGTTCCTCATTATTTTAATAAACTTAAAAAAATATTAATAAAATATTTTCCAGCTTATTTTCCATGACATAACTAAACACTGGAAAATGTTTTCCAACTTATTTTTCATTACACTACCAAACATCGAAAAATAATTCACTTTCCAAAAAAAAAACTACTTCCTAGCAAACAAACGGGCCTTAGCTGGTTTTTTTTTTGTACATCACTTTTCTTTCTTGGATGGTTTTTTTACTTTTATTAATGTGGTATTTTCTGAAACAGTTAACTCGGTATTTATTTTTAAAAAATCTAACCATTTCATGTGGAGAGCAAATCATGAATCTATCATTTGAGTTATACGCTAGCTAGTCTTGCCTTTTGAATCGGCATTATTGAGTTGGAAATTCCATCAAAAAAATTTATTTATTTATAAATAAACATAAACATGAACTTACTTGTCAGAATAAAGGGGAAAAAACAGAAGCAATTCAGTTATTTTTTTTCGGTGTCAAATTGCCATTGCTGTCTGGGATTCTTGAAGCCTTCCCAAATTCAAATTTAACATTTGGGCTTTCAAGTCCGAATTTCTGAAATGGACCAAAACATACTCTAGCCTAACCCAAAATTAAGGATGAACTTGGGCTCTATAGCTAATAAATAGTCCAGACCCAGAGTGCAGCCACGTATGCCAAATTGGCGCCAATACTTCCCGCCAAAACAACGCCCCCGCCACTTTCTCATAAGTACAGTGTATGGGCTGAGAAAAAAGAAATTCCCCAAATCTTGCATTTCCAGAAACCCCCCTAAAAAGAGATAATGGCGTCTGGCAATTCTGGAAATCCACCATCATCGCCGGATTCTCCAACCACATCTGCGGGATTCAACACCGATCAGCTCCCTCACAACACCAGCCAGAACTACACCGACGACGACGATGAAGCCGCCGTTGATCCCCAAATCCTCCCTGAAGAGCCTGAAGAACCCGAAGAAGAAGAAGAGGAAGGAGAGGATCTATTCAACGACAATTTTATGGAGTCAGTTTACTAATTGTTGCTCTTATTGTTATGATGATTATTTGCTTTTTGTGTGAATGTATATTTATACGTGGGATGAAATGTAGTGATTATCGGAGAATGGATGAGCATGATCAGTACGAGACCGTGGGGCTGGACGAATCGTTCGAGGATGATAGGGATCCTGATCAGGTGATTCAGGATCGAAGGGAGGCTGAGTTGGAGCTCGAGGCTCGTGATGTTAGATTTTCGAATCGGAAGCTCCCTCAGCTTCTACATGACAATGGTATCTTCTTCTTCACTAATTTGTAGCTGTTATGCAAAAATAAAAATAAAAAAGAAACCCTAAAGTTGGCTTTTTTTTTTTTAAAAAAAGACAAATTCAGTTTCTTTTTTGCTCTCTGTGAGTTTAAGTTAGTTGATTTTGTCATAACTAATTGAGAGGTTTATAGATTCAAATTCAACGCGATCTATGCTTTTGAAGCTGCCTGTATCATAGTTTATACCTTAATTTCGTTAGATGTCATTGTGCTGCGCCTCTGTTTTTGACATTGTTGAGTCTTGTTCTTGTGGGATATTTTGTTCCTGTGTTATAATTAGAAGTTAAGAGATATTTTTTTATATAAGGTTAATATATTCAAATAACGAATATGAGCTAATATGATTATGTGATACACATTTTATTTATACAGTAAGTACATTTTAAAATTTTAGCCTTTCACTTCTCTTAGCATGTCCAATGGTACTTGAAATCTTTTTTTGGTGAAACTCAAATTTCACTGTTTGTTCAGAAATTTGTTGAATGTATGATGTTAAGAAAGTTGTTCATGATTGGAAATTTGGTTGCAGATACGGATGATGACAGTTACAGGCCTTCAAAAAGGTCTAGAGCTGATTTCAGGCCCCCAAGAAGCTATGATGATGTTGATACTGACGATGGTATGCAGAGCTCACCAGGTAGATCACAGAGTAGACATTCAAGGGAAGATGTGCCTATGACTGATCAAACAGAGGATTATCAAGATGAGGTGATGAACAGTATTATTTAATCTTTTCGCTTCATTTTTGAGAAAATTTTGTGCTGTTTCATACGAAGCATTATGCTATTTTTCCTCATTACCAAAGTGATACCTATGTAGGATGAAGATGGCGATGAAGGCGAGTTTGAGATGTACCGTGTCCAAGGAACTCTCAGGGAGTGGGTTACCAGAGATGAAGTTCGTCGTTTCATTGCTAAGAAGTTTAAGGAATTCTTACTTACATATGTCAATCCAAAGAATGAAGATGGATATTTTGAATATGTTCGACTGATAAATGAAATGGTGTCAGGTGAAACATCTGTCAAATGTGATCTTAGCTTGTGATTGTGTATGCTAAAAAATTTATGCACTGACCAGGCCCTCGCTGTTGTTAATCAATGAACTTACTTAATATTATATCTGCAGCCAACAAGTGTAGCTTGGAGATTGATTACAAACAATTTATTTATGTCCATCCCAATATTGCCATCTGGCTCGCTGATGCCCCTCAATCTGTCCTAGAGGTCATGGAAGAAGTAGCCATGAAAGTTGTCTTTGATTTGCATCCTAACTACAAAAATATCCATCAGAAGATCTATGTCCGCATCACCAACTTACCAGTCTATGATCAGATCAGAAACATCAGGTATTGTTAATTATTTAATTTTTACGACTTTTTCTCCCCTTTGCCATGAGGTTTCAACTTTGTACATTCTGTTTTTCAGGCAAATTCATTTGAACACTATGATTCGTGTTGGAGGAGTTGTGACTAGGCGATCTGGTGTCTTCCCTCAGTTGCAGCAGGTAAAATATGATTGCAACAAGTGTGGAGCAATTTTGGGACCATTCTTTCAGAATTCTTATTCAGAAGTCAAGGTTGGTTCTTGCCCTGAATGCCAATCAAAAGGACCATTCACTGTTAACATTGAGCAGGTAAATATCTCATATCTGTCCAATATTCTCCCTTCCCTTGCTGAAATGTCTGAGAGGATGAAGAAATTATCGTTAATCTTGTATTTCAGATATTCCTTGTTGTATTAGTCTCAGTTGAGCATCTTTGTTTCCTTGTCCTAATAACCAGAAATAATATGATCTTAAGAAATTTAACTAGTTTTCGACAAGGTTATTTTTGCAGTTGTATGGAGTAGATTCATAGACTTGAAACTCGTTGACATAGTTTTCTACGTCTTGCTGCAGACAATATACAGAAATTACCAGAAGCTTACACTCCAAGAAAGCCCTGGAATTGTGCCTGCAGGGCGGCTTCCAAGATACAAGGAAGTGATACTGTTGAATGATTTGATTGACTGTGCACGCCCTGGGGAAGAAATTGTAGGATCCCTTTCTTGGACTTGCTTGTTTTTGCTTGCTTGCTTTCTTGGTGGCTGCTTCCTCATTGTCTTTTTTTTTCCACGTGATGTTTCTCAGGAGGTCACTGGCATATATACAAATAATTTTGACTTGTCTTTGAACACAAAGAATGGATTTCCTGTCTTTTCCACTGTAATCGAAGCAAACTATGTCACAAAGAAGCAGGATCTCTTTTCTGCATACAAGCTCACTCAGGAGGACAAAGAAGAAATTGAAAAGTTGTCTAAAGACCCAAGGATAGGGGAAAGAGTGAGTTTCCTTTGTTTTCTTTTGTGTGGACCATGGTTTCTGTTATATCATAAAAAACTGCTTATGATTACATTCTTGAACTGAATTTTTAGATTATCAAGTCTATTGCCCCATCCATCTATGGACACGAGAACATAAAAACTGCATTAGCTCTGGCTATGTTTGGAGGCCAAGAGAAAAATGTTGAAGGGAAACATCGGCTGCGAGGAGACATCAACGTGCTTCTCCTAGGTGATCCTGGCACGGCAAAATCTCAATTTCTGAAGTAAGACCTATGCTTAGACAATTCTAAACGGTCTCTTTCTTGAGATGGTATAATGGCAATGGTGCATTAACCAAGGATGATATTTTTTTCTCAGGTATGTTGAAAAGACTGGACAGAGGGCCGTGTATACTACTGGTAAAGGGGCTTCTGCTGTTGGTCTAACGGCTGCAGTGCACAAGGACCCAGTGACAAGAGAGTGGACCCTTGAAGGAGGAGCCCTTGTTCTAGCCGATAAAGGGATCTGCCTGATTGATGAGTTTGACAAGATGAATGATCAGGACAGGTATGAAAACGTTTGTTTATTTCTTGGTAATCTGAGTTCCTGTTCCTGTTGCTGTTGTGAGCAATAAAGATCTACCCGTGATCAGGGTGAGCATCCATGAAGCAATGGAGCAGCAGAGTATTAGTATATCCAAGGCTGGCATTGTTACTTCTCTCCAGGCTCGGTGCTCTGTTATTGCCGCTGCAAATCCTGTTGGAGGAAGGTATTCAAGTTGATAAATTTATTTAGTTTCTAAAACTGAAAATTGGTCGAGGAAAAGCATGCAGAGTTTTTTTTTAATGGGATACTCATCAGGTGGGCCAAATGTGAAAACATTTGAATTTGCAACAAGTTTTTCAAGTGTTAACTTCTTATTTCAATCAACCTGTCAGATACGACTCTTCCAAAACATTTTCACAGAATGTCGAGTTGACAGATCCCATCGTTTCTCGTTTTGACATCCTCTGTGTTGTCAAGGTAACTCTTCTACAAAATCTGATTCTTCTTTTTTACATGTCTACTCAATCTTACCAGGAAGGAAGTTTGATTAATTGCAGGATGTGGTTGACCCCATAGCAGATGAGATGCTTGCAGAGTTTGTAGTTGATAGTCATTTCAAATCACAGGCCAAGGGTGCTAATATAGATGATAGGTCCTATGGCGAGTCTCAGGAAGATCAAGCCTCTGCCAGGCCAGTTGATCCAGAGGTGGCATGCTCAAGCTCTTACCATCATCTTCTTTTTTCTGTTTGTTTTTTGTCATCTTTTCCTTTGATTTTTAATCATAGAGAGATTCTCCATCTTGTTTCAGGTTCTTTCTCAAGATTTGCTGAAGAAGTACTTTACCTATGCCAAGTTGAACATATTCCCAAGGTTTCATGATTCTGACATGGAAAAACTCACACAAGTTTATGCTGAGCTGCGGAGAGAATCTTCGGTGAGACTCATTGCTCTTGTTTCTCTCAATGATTTTTGAGTGGTAATCCTGTATTAACAATCTCTTGACAGCATGGACAAGGTGTACCTATAGCAGTGAGGCACATAGAATCAATGATACGGATGTCTGAAGCACATGCCAGAATGCACCTCAGACAGCATGTCACTGAAGAAGATGTGGACATGGCAATAAGTGTTTTGCTAAATTCATTCATTTCGACACAAAAATACGGGGTGCAGAGGGCTCTGCAAAAGGTACATAAAGAAATTGTTATTTTCTTTTATGAAACCTTCCTTTTGTTCTATATTGTCTGCACTTCTTGACATGCTACTAATACCCACATCAGTTTGTCCATCGTGAAAGGGAAAGAAACAGAGAGAGATGCATGAGTGCACAATACGAAGCTGCCACGTTCTTTACCCTGATTTACTTTTATTTCTTTCTATCTTGACAGCAGTAATAATACTCGACATCTTGAATGCGCTACTGTTAGAAAAAGGTTATAAATAGATGCATGGAAATATGTTTAAGATTCGACTGGTCAGTGGTAATTGGGGTTACTGAACTTTTAGATTTTCAAGTATGATATTTTCAACTCTATTGTTACCCGATGCTTCTGACTGGATTTTGCTGCACTTAGAAATCCCTGCAAATCAAAAACATATCATCGATTTTAAAGCTTTTGGATATAGCTCCCTGTACTGGATTTGCTCCCCTGAACTGTTGGACATCTTTCATCATTTTTGTGTTGCTCACCATTTGCCTATAACTCAGAACCAATTCTGTACTCTTTCACTACCGCTGCAACATGTATGTCATGACACCCTGAATATGTTGACCAGGGGAATTAGCTGATTACATAAATTTTAGTGTTTTTAGAGGTTGATTACTGAAAATAATTGATATACTAATGCAGAGTTTCAGAAAGTACATTACTTACAAGATGGATTACAATAGAATGCTTCTCAATCTTCTACAAGAGATTGTGAACAGAGCACTGCGTTTTGAAGAAATCATTTCTGGCTCGGCGTCAGGGCTTACCCACATAGACGTGAAAGTAGATGATCTGCTGAACATGGTAACGGAAACCAGTACTTTGGTTTGCCTATTTCGTCACAAAAGGGTTGTACCTCGCATTGATTATTATTGACCTCGAGTTTTGATGTATTTTTTGCAGGCTGAAGAGCGTGGGATCAGTGATCTTAGACCCTTCTTCTCGAGTACTGATTTTTCTGCTGCCAACTTCAAGTTGGATGAAGAACGACGAATGATCAGACATCTCCTTCCGAGACACTAAACAGTATCAGAATGTGTTGCACATCATTAGATTAGGCTAATCATTTAGTTAGAATTTCAACAGTGTTTATGGTTGGTATTGGAGGAGCAACAAAAGTAATGATTATCAGAAGAATTTCTCCGGCGATATCTTTGAGGCGTAACTCTTTTTTTCGGGTGACATTCGTTATATATTTTTGTTCGAACAATTCCAAGTAGATTGGAGAACTGTACTTGTGGATTTAAATTCTAAAAGAAATTCTCGCAGGATCTAAATGCATTTTCATGCATGTGGACGCTTTTGTTTTCTGAAAGGGAATGGGTTCATTTCCGATGCCCTCTTGCATGTAGTCTCTAAAAAACTGTTTGCTTGAGGAAAAGATCCGCTTGGTTTGAACTATTTGAGTTCATTTTCTATTTTTCAGAAAAGAACATGAATTTGACCTCAAAAAAAACATCCAAGGGAAACGGATTAAAAAATTTAAGGATTACATACATAGTCTCTGAAATAGGACTGGTTAATTAGCTTCATTATATTACAGGGACTACGTTATAGTCTCAGAATAGAGCACAGGAAAAGAAAGTGGGGCCCAAGTAAAATGTCTAAAAAGACCTCAAAACCTGGTTGGCATAAGTAGCCATTTTTTTTTTATTTTATTCTGGGGAGTCCAATACAACCAGAGAGTAAGGCCTTTACTGGCTGCAAGGTTCCATTGAAATGGAAAGGAGCTGGAAGCTGATTCCTCAGCTTCTGTTGATTGCTTGCTTTGTCTTTCAGATTTGCGCTAGTTATGATGATGTGGTTGGTATCCATCTTAATTTCACTCCTTTATTTACTTTTTAAATTTTATTGATACTCGCAGCTTATTTATTTCCATCATAAATCAATAGCTATGGCTAGTATAATATTAATAATAATCTCATACAGCTTGGTGTTCTTGACTTATGTTTTCAGATGTTTTACGAGCCATTTGATGAATCTTTTGAAGTGGATTTTCTCCGAGAAAGATTACTATCAAGGTTTGCTTTGCTTTTGTTTTTTGATTTTCATTTCTTAAATCCATTTTTTTATTTTTTGTTGCTCTTATTTATAGAAATCTAATGATGATTTTTTTTTCATTCATAGCACTTGACTTGCTTTCTGTTGTGGGTTTTGCTATAAAGTTTGCTTATCATCCTTTTCTTTCTTAGAAAGTACAGACTACAGAGATTGCTTTACTTTTGCGTCTGTGTCTGTTTGTGTTGACCTCAAATATGAACGATGTCTGAAATCAATATACTAATCTGAGCGTGGATGACCTACTCAAGGCTTGACTGTGGGGGGGACTTGTTCTCACGCGCCAAAACTGAATATATATGAACTACGCCTGATGTCTTGGTTAATTGAATGCTAAGCAAACTAGTTTGGTTGTGCTTGGTTCTCTTTTAGAATTCAATGAGCATGTTATATAACTGTCAGTAAAAATCTGTTACTGAAGAAAAATTATAGGGGACAAGGACAGTCATCAGCCGAGGTTTTTTGAACTTGGTGGATGGGTAATGATAAAGGTTTGCTCTGTGTGGTGTATGAGATTAATTTAGTTATCAAGCTAACAAATGTAACTTCATTGGTGTCGAGGGGTCTGTCTACTTGTGATTTTTGTCACGAAGGAAAATTCTAATGTGAAGGGAAAATATGTTTCATAGAGTTGCATTGTAATCATTCTTGTACATTGTTTCAGCTGTAAAAACTAAAGGCTGATTCTGGTACTAGAATCTGTATGGTATTAGAAAATTCTGCCTAAATATAATGATTCTGTATAAACTTGAATATGTTGCAGCTGTCATGATTTACTTTATGGCTGGTTTGGTCTTTTTGCAATTTATGGTTCTATAATGGCATCCATTTTGTATTAGGTGTCTGGAAGCTCTCGAAAAGCGAGGGACGCGATGATTATGGACTTCTTGTCAGTGAGAAGGCCAAAAGGTATGCCATTGTGAAAGAGCTAGACAGTGTATTTAGTCTCAATGATGGAACAATTGTCCTACAGTTTGAGGTTCGGCTGCAAAATGGACTTGAGTGTGGTGGTGCCTACTTGAAGTACCTCCGTCCCCAGGAGGTTGGATGGAAACCCAAGGAATTCGATAATGAGTCTCCTTACTCCATAATGTTTGGACCTGACAAGTGTGGCTCCACCAACAAGGTTCACTTCATCTTCAAACTCAAGAACCCCAAGAGTGGGGAGTCTGTAGAGCACCATCTCAAGCACCACCCTTCAGTGCCATCTGACAAATTCCCATGTCTATACTGCAATATTGAAACCAGATAATGAATTGAAGATTATAATAGATGGAGAGGAGAAGAAGAAGGCAAATTTCCTATCTGCAGAAGATTTTGAGCCTGCTCTTATTCCACCCAAGACAATTCCTGATCCAGATGACAGGAAACCAGAGGACTGGGACGAGCGGGCAAAGATTCCAGATCCAGATGCAGTGAAGCCAGATGATTGGGATGAGGATGCACCAATGGAAATAGGAGACGAGGATGCCGTGAAACCAGAAGGGTGTTTGGATGACGAGCCTGAGGAATTGATGATCGTGATGCTTTAAAGCCTGGAGAGTGGGATGAGGAGGAGGATGGTGAATGGGAGCCACCAAAAAATGACAATCCTAAGTGTGAGCTAGCACCTGGCTGTGGTGAGTGGAAGAGACCGATGAAGAGAAATCCTGCTTACAAGGGAAAATGGCATGCTCCTCTAATTGACAACCCAAATTATAAGGGTATATGGAAACCTCAAGAGATCCCAAACCCTGCTTACTTTGAGCTTGAGAAACCTGATTTTGAGCCTTTTGCTGCAATTGGTATTGAGATTTGGACCATGCAGGATGGCATACTCTTTGACAATATTCTGATAGCTAGTGATGAGAAGGTCGCAGACACATACAGAGAAACAACATGGAAACCGAAGTTTGAAGTTGAGAAAGAGAAGCTGAAGGCTGAGGAAGCAACTGCTGGACATGGGATCTCCAGCTTCAAAGTAATATCCTCATTTCAACCATTCCTCTTTGTTCTGTTTTGTTTTTTGGTGCTGGAAAATGATTGTACTAATCTGCGGTTATTTCACATCCTAACAAACTCTCTTGGTTTGTTTTTTGCAGAAGAAGTTTTTTAACCTTCTCTACAAGATAGGGGACATTCCTTTCTTAGGTGCCTATAAGCCTAAGATCATCGTGAGTGAACAAACTTGGCTGTTTATAGAACTGGTCCTGTATCTCTGCTTAATTTGAATAACTTATCATGGAATTACTTGTCTTGCAGGACCTCATTGAACAGGGAGAAAAACAGCCCAATATAACTATTGGCACCCTTGCTTCCATTGTGATTGTTATTTTCACAATTTTCTATAGAATACTATTTGGTGGCAGAAGACCAGTGGTATGTTGTTTGAATCATAAAGCATTGACACGTTTCTTGAAAGCGCTGTTGCACGGTCTGATCTACATGAAACAATTTCTCTGTAATTTTGCAGGTTGATGTCCCCGAAACAAGCAGTCCTGATGCTGCTGTGACTTCAATCAACCAAGGAGGCAGTAGAGAGAGGGAACGTGAGGATGAGAATGATGATGAGAATGAGGATGAAGATGCTGCTGTGCCTCCTCGTAGGAGGGCTACAAGAAGGGAAACTTGAAGTAGGCATTTGTGTATATAGATAGGCCTACTCTTTGTTTCTAATCCTAGATTGCTTTCTAAATGACATCTTCGAGCTGCAGAATTAGTTTACAAATGGTGCTATCATGTTCATCTTTATGTTTGAATCACATGGTGATGTAATTTTAACTGTAAGATATGATTTCTTAATCCAAACTTGTGCAGCTTTTGCCTTTCTATATGCCGGATGGAGCTCCCTGACTTCGTAGGTTTACCGCCAACCCGAAATTCATTAGAGATCAAGAATAACTAATGAAAAGGCACTGGTATGAATCGCAGTAACACAACTACGATAATGCACATCTCAGAGAACCAATAGTAACCGGTTTCTGGTGAACTAAAACTAAATTCAAACGAGTAATCCGTAGATTTGTCTGAAATCATGTTAGTTTTCATTCTCTTAGAAACCATGTGGTCAGACACTTCGTAAACGCGATGGATGCATGTTGTGAAGCCATGGAAGAGCTCAAAACAAAGTACGATCCCTCGGTGAAATTTTTGGCCTCAAAGCCCTGCTAGTCTCAGATCACGATCTCCTTAATGCCTTGCTTCAGCTGCAGTGTAGAGGATGCAGTGGCACCACATGTTGGTTTATGGCACCCTGCTCGATTGGCTGTATGCTCCAATTTCCATTGCTGGATTACATGGCGGCATAAAACCCACTCTACGACCTCAAGACAATTTCATCTTCCACACCCTTCATCATCGCATCCTTGGGAAATTGAGTGGAGATATAGATTTCAGTATCTTTTCTCTCCTGAAGCAGTGGAGCTGTTTTGCCACATCTGGCTAGAACTTAGAACCAACTGGACAGCCTGGGGGGAATGAAACCGAGATAAGAAGTGTATAGGATGAAAATTTCATATTTCTAAATCGATTCACATGATTTCATGCAGATTGACACAGGAATGCCAATCCATTTCCATCTGATTTGTCATAAACTTGGGAGTTTCTGCTTCTGTCAGGATTGCACCCAGAATATGAGTTGAAATTCTGACCTCAGCAATTTGATGACCCAGATACCAAAATCAATATGACAGAAACTGAACACCCCCCCCCCCCCCCCACGAACAAACTCCATCCTTAAAATGATGGAAAGAATCTGGGTCCTTTATTATCATTTCTCGCTCTACTACTCTTAGAAATAAACTTCATAGAATCATGACATCCGCAACACACGGAGGATTTTGGAGAAGCGAATAGCTGCCCCAGGCTGTGTAGAAATAAGCGCAAAAGAAAGTGCCAGCATTTCACTGTGCCCAATTTGAATGCACTCCCTCTCTTCATCCTCATCATGGAGGCTAACATCTGAAGCAGGCCTCCGTGCTTCAGTTTCTACTTTTTTTCATCAAGAATTGCAACTCCGTGTATATATATATATATATATATTCTCTGACTCGGGTGGGATACATCTCCAGTCCCACACGTGAATTTATTTCGGAACTCTATCCAACTATAACCTTTCTTAAGTTTCAAGCTCATATCCAATTTTCCATTATCAGCGTAGCAGTTGGACAGTCACACAGTTTTTGATGGTGCATAATTCAAAAAAAAAAAAAGGGCAACGCGCTTGTTACTGTTGGGCCGTGACTCAAGCAGAAACGTTCATGATTCCAGGAGTGTTTGAAATTGTAGCAATATTATTTTTAAAAATATATTAAAATAATATTTTTTTTAAAAATTATTTTTGATATAATACATTAAAATAATCCAAAACAATAAGGAAAAATATTTAAAGAAAAAAATTAAAAGTATTTTTTAAATACAAAAACAAACTCAGATATTGTCTTAAATAGCTGCACTCCCATATATTTTTTCCTCCAATTCTCTTACACATATACTGAATATTTTTTCGATTTATAAGGAATAAAAAAAGAGGACGCACACCATCCACACACACAAATTTTTTATGCTTTTGTTGATATATTCCTTACAAATACAAACTTTTATGTGGGTTCACATCATATTTTCTAGCCAATGGATAGTGAAATACTCACTCTATTTTATGCAATTATACATTTTTTTTTGACCGATAATTATTTATAATTAATGTAATAATTACCAACCTTTTTTTCAATAAAGAGATAGCAATCAATGATGAATCTTAATATTTTCACCAATTAATTATTATACCACTTTTTATATATTAAAATAAACTGACGCGATAATGATCTATAAATACCTAGGTTACCATATATATGAAGGAACATTTTTTTTTCTCATATTTAACATTTCATTCTTATATTTTTCTCATTTTCTCTTGTATTTTTAAGAATTGAAGTATTGATTAGTTTCTCCTTCAAAGAGGTACTTATTTTTTCAAGAATAATCAAGTTTAAACACAAAACCCAATTCAAACTCATGTATCTTGATCCAAATTCATGAACAATGGAAATCCAATTTTTATGTGAAGTTTTAAGAGGTTTCAAACAACAAAGTTGCTTAAAGACTCGCTCACCTATATTTCGTCCATGGTGGATCCAGCACCCATCTAACAGCGCTCTCAGTACCTCTGCGGACCTTTCAATGTGATGCTTCTCAATAAAGGCTCTTGCCTCATCAAAAAGGCAAACACGAGCAAGAAGAGATACCATTAAAGTATGTGTGCTACCTTAGGTTCCTTAATACATTTGAAGTAAAACTTTCCTTCCCGATCAACCATGCAGGCTGTAGTGCAACAATGTAGGACAGCTACACACGTGAGTTGATCAATCTCTGCTCTCTGGTCCTTCTCCATCCTGCGGGACAATTCTACTCCAAGCTCACCTTTTCCATGTAAGCTAAAGCCTAATATCATCACAGTCCACAGATTGCATCCCTCTTCTTCATCCTTTCAAAAACTTTTAAAGCACAATCGACAAGTTCTGATTTGGCTTACATGTCCACAGTAGCGTTTTGAACTATGAGATTAAAGTCTATTCCATTTCCAAGTATCCGTGAATCGCTTTCCCATTCTTACGAGCTATTGTTCTTGCGCAGGCAGGAAGAACACTAGAAACCGAAAGCGAGTCCGGTTTTATTCCATCCATATTCATCTATCGAAACAGTTTCAGGGCCTCATGAAATCCCCCCTTCTTCACGTGCCCGCGAATGATTTCCAAGATTGAAGAAATCATTTTACCACACAAGTGATCATTGGAAACAGTGGCGGAGGGAGGGGGGGCTGGGCCCCTGCAAAGAAATGCCCCTCCCTTGTAAATATTTAATAGAAATAATTAAAAAAAAAATTTGATCCCTCTAATTTATAATTTGGCCCCCTTAATTTTTTTGTCTTGCTCCGCCTTGCAAAATCACGTGAATTCTTAATTATGATTTGATTTTAGCATCAAACAAGCGCTAATAACGTTGACATGCAGAAATGAGAAGGGAGATTGATGCTTATTATGATATATTTTAAAATGCTTGGGAAAATGACTGTGCTGGT
>Ga0325405_1004398_pt1 | contig 14409 bp, 5 predicted proteins | sample PopdelMetagenome_21_FD_205663 | JGI IMG/M metagenome (GOLD analysis project Ga0325405, IMG submission 205663) | Populus deltoides microbial communities from Bellville, Georgia, United States - Xylem-Control-R2 | ecosystem: Host-associated > Plants > Phyllosphere > Stem > Wood/Secondary xylem... | reverse complement strand
GAAAGAGAGAAAATCCAAATTCACCGACACAATCTTTGTGAATTTGTTTAAAAGGAAAGGGGTGGGAACTGATCACCTTATATGTTGTGGAGTGCACAAAAGAAATTAATATATATATATATATATAAGAGTAAATTATTAATTAGACGTGGATGTTTCCTCTTTCCTTCTGAGGTTATGTTTGGCCTGAGCTCGGCAATAATTGACTTGCACAAAAAGACAAAGAAGGAAGAGGGAGAGAAAAATAGAGAATAGGCATGTAATACAATTATTATGGCTAAATTTTTAGAAGTCCTCAATTTCAACACTTGTCTAAATTTAAAAAAAAAATCTGTAAATTTTCAACCTAAATAATATAATTGTTTAAGTTTACTTTTAAATAATAAAATAATAGAAAATAATTGAAATGTTTATGAAAATCTTTGTGATGGCTCATGATTTATACCTCCTATCATATAGTTCATGTCATAAAATACGAGGCAAGGTTGATGAAAAACAAGGCTTAAAATCCTTATGGGTCTAAGAATAAATTACATCCTTTTAGGTCTAGGCTTATCAAATGACTTGTTTGCCTGTAAAAAATGGTTTAAATCCTTAAAAGTAACGATTACCCAACAAGTATAAATATTTATTTTTAAATTTGGGTCTAAAGTGTACACATAACTCAACAAGTCATTATCCTCGAGTAAAAGGTTGGTTATGATCTCCTGTAGGCTTAAAACTAAACTAGTCAGACACATCCCGAAACCAATTATTCAATCTAGGAGTATTCCATTTAAATCAAATCTAGTCTACTCTTAACCAACCACAAAGATAAAATGTACATGCACTAAATGAAGGCAAGTTTACTATACATGTGTTCTTTAGATATTGATCCCATTATCATCAGTATTAGAGTCAAATATGAATGAGAAGGCCTAAGAGACTACATATCCATACAATCGACTATGTAGACATTCTTTTCCTATTTTGTGTTTTTTTTTTTGTTCTAATTTGTATCAAACACATATAGTCTATCCTGGGTTAGTATATATGTATACCTTAATATATCATAAATATATAGAATTCAACAATAAAAACTCATGACAACAACAAAATATATTTTGCCAAATTCTCTTTTATCTTTTCTTCTTTTCCTTTCCTTGATTTTATTTAGTATCAAAGTCTTATTTAATAACATCTATGACTTCCTCAAATTATCATTATTGCACTTTTATCAATCAAGAACAACATCCTACATCTCCTTTATCAACTGACTAACAAATTGCAACAATGTCTTATTGTTGCCACTTTAGAATGCTCATCATTTTATATCTCTAAAATAAATAAATAAAAACTATTTATTTTGAAAGGTTCAAATCAAGTCATATATCATTAAAGAAGGTTTTTATGGCTTCATTGATGGATGAAAACCATGACACCAATTCTCCTTACTAATGAGAATGCATCCATTACTATATAAAACCTAGATTACTTACATTAGGTTTAATATGATCAATTAATAATAAGAACTATAATTACATCTTTGTCTATTAATGTATTATCAGGCAATGGATTATAAAACCTCTCACTCTATTTGGACAATCCCAAAATAAGCCATGGCTTCACTGTCAACAACCTGAATTCTATATATATATATATATATATATATATACACATCAATGAATTGGTAGCAGTCAGTAAGTTACTCACTCTTTCATATTTGAACTTGTATCTTTTCAAAGGTTTATTATCAAATTTAAGGATTTAGTAACCACTCTAATGACTCAGTTTGAACTTACATTGGCTTCAAACAACTTGAAGTAGCTGATGGTTTGAAACTTAATATCTTGCACATTAGTTATACTTCATTTCATGCACCTCAATGATCTTTAAAACTATCTTTCATTCTACATGTTCCTAATACCATGAAATCTCTAGTTTTTATATGACAAGTTACTTTAGATAATGATGTTGTCTTTGAATTTCATGGTCACTTATTTATTGTCAAGGATCAAGTTTTCTAAGTTATGCATTTGTCCAACATAGTTAAATATGATTTATTTAGGTTCAGTATCCACCCTCTATCTCTAGTTCTTAGGTGTTCTTTTTCATAAGAACTACATTGAAGTCTAACACTGATAGCTTGGTCATCCACATTCTCAAATCTTGTATTGAATTCTCTCTTATAAGGTTCTTCAGATCTCATCCTCAACCAATTATCATTTTAATTGTATGGCTTGTCCCTTAAGAAAGACTAGTCATTCTCTTTTAAATTTGTTAGAGCATGTTAGCTTAGTTCCTTTAAACATATTTTTTAGTGATGTTTGGGGTCCATCACCAACTTGTTTGGTGAATAAATATAAATGTTTTTTATTATCATTTTTTAAAATATATTTTTTTTCCTTTGCACAATAAATTTAAGACTTATAATGTTTTATTCAATTTCAAGAATTAGTTGAAATCAATTTAGAACTATTATAAAATAATTTTAAAGTGATTAAGAATGCGAGTTTTGAAAATCTAATTTCTATTTTGAAATTAGAGGCATTATTTATCATATTATATATCCTTATATACATGAGCAGAATGGGGTCGTAAAGCATCATCATTAGCATATTGTAAGAACTAGCCTCACTTTACTCAAACAAGCTTTTCTTCCACAATATTTTTTTTCTTATGTCTTGAAACTACCATGTCTTTCATCAACTAAATGCCTACTCTAGTTCTTCAACATCAATCTCTTTTTTGAAATTTTTATATCCGTACAACAATCATAAACTTGATTTTTACGTTACCTCATTAGTCTTTCTTGGTTACAACCCAAATCACCTAGAATATCATTACATAGATATCTTTGCTCATCATGTTTGTGTTATTCATCGATGTATGTTTTGTAAGTCTTTCATTCATTATATCGAGTACACTTTAGTTTTATCTCCATCATTATAGCCTTCGACTTGCTATCTTCTTGCTGCCATTCTTTATAGATACCATTCCCATGTTTATCCTATTACCTAGTCTTTTATGTTGTTTTGTGCCTTACCTTTATCCATTTCAACTTTCAATTATTCATTTTACTAGTTTTCTCTCAATCATCACAACCCTTGCCTTCATACCCTCTTTGTTGTCATTCTTCATGGATTAGCATTATTGTGCCTACCCTATTATCTAATTTTTATATTTTATCATTTGTTTTACCTCCTTCCACTTTATCTTTCAGTTACAGGACTCTTCATGCTACTCTATATTTGGTTTTTTTATAGCCTTTCCATATGGTTTTTTTAGGGCTCCACCCACTACTTTTGACCTTAATATTGTCATCGACAACAACTTCTCTAGTTTATTTTATCCTTTAAATCTACTATCATATACTTATATATATACTAACCCTATATGCCTTCATCCTCGTCAACTCAAGCACTATCTTATTTCCTTTTCTTAGCCAAGGTTGATTCATCCTTTTTATCCGAACCTATTTGTTACTCAAGACCAAATAACATCCCAAGTGGAATTTAATGATGATTATTAAATTTGATGTGTTGTTCCATAATCACACCCGATCTTTGGTTTTTTTCTCTCTCTATAAATGTTGTTAGTTGTAAGTTGTGTACAAAATTAAATGGAATGCCAGTCCATTGAATACTATAAGGTTTGGTTGGTAGCCAAATGGTATCATCAATAAGAAGGTATTGATTAATGAGACCTTCAATCCAGTTGTGATGTTGGTTATAGTTTAATCAATTTTGGCCATTGTTATTTGGTCTATTCATCAATTAGATTTTTATAATATATTTCTTAATGGTTTTTCTTACACTTATGTTTAAATGTAATAGCCCTCTAGGTTTTGTTAATCCTTTTTTTTTTCTTATATATGCAAACTTCATATGTCTTTCTATGGACTTAAATACACATTACGTCCATGGTTTAATTGGCTTTATCAATTCTTTCTGGGTCTCAACTTTTATAGGTGTCGAGCTAACATTTTCCTTTTTATATAAATTTTTTTAACTATTTGCATTTATATTCTAGTCTTGCTAATAAAAAAATCTACAAAACAAAAAGAAATACAATTTGATAACATGGAAACCCTTTCTAAATTAATCTCAATTGTTACCACTTATACTTTTCTTGTAAAAAATAAATCATTGCTAAATAAGAAGTCCTTAAGTCATAATAAAAACAAATAGCAAAATTTATACAACAACTTCTAACTTAACTTCAATATGTCATTCTCTATTATATAGATGAATTATCGGGTCTAGTATATATGGATGTGAACATTGAGATGTCTAATTCTAGCTTAACTAGAATCGCAACAAGCGTCCTCTTGTAGCTTATGATATTACCTAAATAGTACATAAAAGTCTAGTTTGGTATATTTGCAACTTGTTAACCCAAATATCCAGAATTAGTCTAATTAGTTCCTCTTGGATTCTCTTAGTTTTAAACCTTATAATAAACCTAATTAGTACATTTATTGGATCTGTTATTGATGCTCGCTAATTCACATCATTCTCACTCTTTTCAAAAGGATTCAACCTCAAATCATTATCTTGCTTAGATATTGACTCATTTTTGAAAGATATTAATTTGATTTTATGAATTTGATCTTTTCTTTCTTTCTTTTTTAAATTGTAAGCAGCCTAATCACAAACAACCTAACTTTTAGACATACACACACATTATGCTGCAACTCTAGAAGAAATTACAACAACGATAAATTAATGCGTAAACCAAAAGATAAAGGGATATAACCTGATTTTAAAGTCTTACTCTAATACCAACTAATGTGAATCTCATAAATATAAAGATTCATAAATTCATGGTCAAATTGATCCTTTCTATTTCATTTTGATCCAATGCTTAGATTGAATACTATACTTATTAACGTAAAATTATGCATTAGAAAAAATAAGCTTAAAATCTGTCTTCAGTGTTCTTGAATGATAAGAAAACATTGCTAATAAAGAAATACACAAAAAAAGGAAACACAATTTGCTAGCATGGAAACCCTTTTTAAAATAATCTTAATTATTGCCACATATATTTTCCTTATAGAAAAGAAACCTTTGCTAGATAAGAAGTTCACAAATCATAAGAAAACAAATAACAAAACTCGTAAAAGAACTTATGGTCTAACTTCAAACACATTGTTTTTTCTAGTCTCGATGAATTATTTGGCCTACCATTTATGGATGGAAATCTTGAGATATCTAGTTTTCAGCCCAACTAGAATCTTAGTGAGATTCGTTCTGTAGCTTTCAATGTAACATAAATAATACACAAAGTCTAGTGTGGCAGATTTGCAACTTATTAAGCCAAATATCTAGAATCATCACAATCAGTTCCTCTTAGTTCCACACCTTGTAATAAGTTCAATTGGTACCTCTAATGAATTATTTAGTGATGTTTATTGATTCGTATCAGCAGTACAATATCATTAATGCTGATAATTGAATTGATTAAAATTGTTAATTCATATTTCTTTAAAAATATTATTTTTTTATAGACGTATTGAAACCTAAATTTAAAATACATTCACATATAGAGCCAAAGAAAGTAAATATGCTACATCATCATTAAACTAGTAAAAAATCACAATTTCAAAAGATTCAATTGAATGTGTCGCACCTGACATCACGGCGGTCCGATGCCATCTTCTTTAAAATCCAGAGAAAATTAGTCTTTTTAATATTTTTTAGAAGAGAGAAGGTCTAATCTTTATGAAAGAGTCATCACCTAGTATTATGGTCACTAGAAACCTTAACTAGTCAGCAAAGATCTATGGTAAGGGACTAGTTGTGCTAGAGAGAAGATGTTATCACCCTAAAGCATCCTACCTACGGTAAGATACAATGTTGATATTGTTTTAAATTGTTAATTGTTTGTTGTACCTAATCTATCGGTGGTATATTTATAAGGTGATAGTTGGTTTACAATAATGAGTTAAACTCTTAGTACCAGTTTAAACCTAGGTGTACTAAGACAAGTTCATGAAATGAGCCTTGATAAGATTCACTTATCCTATGACACCTCAATACTCTTTACTCTAGCATTAATGAATATTGAAATAAAAATAAAATCCATAATTCTAGCATTGAGGAATATTTTACTGAAAAGGCATAATATCTCTAACTCTAGCGTCAGTGAATATTGAAGTGAAAATAATATCCCTAATTATAACATTGGTGAATATTACAAGCAAAATTTTAATATTTCTCACTCCTCTTAATATCCACGGCAACAGCTCTTTATGAGTCCACTTACATTAAATATCAAAAATCAATAATAAAATGTTTTTTAAATAGGATTTAAGAAAAGGTGTTGGACTTGTTTTGATGGTGAAAATGAGTTTTGGTCCACTTTATCTAACATTTCTTGAAAGGTGTCGTTCATACTCATTAGGCCTATGTGGAGTCAGGTTGACCCAACCTGAATTCTCTCACAATACTAAAAATAATATGGTAAAAACAAATATCAAATATATTTATAAATAAAGAAAATAAAAAGAGCATTGCATTTTTTATATTCACAGATTTTTAATGGTTTGTTTTTTTTATATGTGAAAATATTTCTACCATAATATGTTTTTACAACACATTTATACACAAAACGTATCATAAAAAAATTAAACACGCAAGAAAAATTCAACATACACAAACAAATTTCACAAAATCATAAAGATATATCAACACACATTAAAATTCACAATTTAAAATTAACATCACCATAGAAAAATTCACAGTTTAAAAATGTCTAACACATTAAAATTAACAATTTAAAAAACATCAATGCGCATTAAATTTCACACTGAGATCAAATCATTACAACTTGAATAAGCTTGTTGTAACCTGATCCTTCCAACCCCATCACGAGATATTGAATTCTACCCTTATCACACCACAAACAAAAACAAATCTTCGGTTACTTCATACCACCGGTATTTTCACGCAACAAACATTAATCCAAAATACTTTAAATATTTCACAAATTAATCTATCAATTCATAATAACATATTAATTTTTTAAAAAAATACACAAGATCTCAACACAATCTTCAAATCAAACACATGTTAAAAAAAAATTATAAACAAGGTTTCAGGTTTGAAATCAACCCTTCATGGTGGCTGAAGTTGGGTTAAGGCTGCTAAAAATGAGACCGAACTATTGGAATCGATGCAAAACATTATCAGCACATGTTATTAATACGCCGCCGCCACTACCAGCATATGGAACCATATATTGTCGCTTGTTGAAGGTTATCACCTACCAGATCTGGTATACCTATGTCTCCTCTTTATATCCGTGTTAGCGATGTCATCTATAGTCATAGAAAGTGAGATATCAGTAGCCCTCAAGTTTCGATCCTTTTCCTTTTATCTCTCTCTCTCTCTCTCTCGTTCGCTCACTACTGGTTTTCCTTATTTTATTCATTGTTATTTTTTAGTTCTCCTAATGAAGGCCATGAAGATGGAGGCTACGATAATAGGTTTGTCATGAATAATAATAATAATAAAATTGGGTTGAACTATCATGGAAAATATTGTTGGTGTTCGTTTTCAGTTAGGCTAGTCTCGCTAGAGTAATTTATTCATCAACGGGAGAAGATTAAAGCAATGTTGTTGGTGTGGCCAGTGAGAAGAGGTGACGTTGTTCTTGATGTTGTAAACGTGTTAATAGTTAGGGAGATAAAGGGGATGAATAGTCAATATTGTAGAGGAGAAAATGGCTAGTTTCTTTTTCTTTGTTTGGATTTCGGTTAAGTTGTTTTTGTTGGTGTATTTTGTGTTTATATTGGTTTTTGATGGTTTCTTAAAGTAAGGGTATTGGTGGTTGGTAAAGGAGCTATCAATGGCTGGGTAGAGTAGTTGCTGCTAATAGTTGTTATTGGTGGTTCCACTATCAACGCTGATATAGTGGTGGACTATAGGGAAGATGATCGGTGGTGAGGGAGAAAAATATGAAATAATAAGGATTAATTTGATTCTCTTCCTTTCTTTTACAATGGCCAGTCCTTTAGTTTTTCACTTTTTATTTTGTTAGTGAGTCAATGAAAATTTATCTTCTTTTTTTTAAATGGTGAGAGAATGACCAATTTTACAAACGAAAGAAAGACCATTTTTTTTCTCTTCTAAATCCTCAGTGATCACCTCCTCAATTATTTTCTCTTTTTCCCCCTTCAATTATTTTTCTTTGCCCTTTTTTTCTCAATGATGTTAAATATAGTGGCTATATAACCAATGCAAGTTGTTGGTGCAATAAGTGTATCTTGCTCTTAGTACGCAATGCATTTAATAGACCTTTTTAAATTCATTTCTTTTTTTTTTAAGTTTGATTTTTTAAGGGATGTTGAAAAATATTAAAATGGTGCAAGTGCATCAAAAACATATTTTAGGATTTTGATTTTTTTGAGAAAACGTCAACAAGCAAAAAATAGTAAAAAATTATAAAATGGTTTACGAATGACCAACATGCATTTAAAATATTTTTTTTTGCTTTTTTGTATTTTTTTAATCTTTATAAAAATTGGTCATAATTAGATTATGATAGCCACCTCTTCTTTTTATAATATTTATGGTATAAAGTCATTGAAAAAAATTCATTTTCCTTTGACTTTGTATAGTAAGTTTGTAAAGAAAACATGGTGTTTTTGAAAACTTTTTAAAAACTGTCAAACTATAAAAGACTTTACTGGAAATTTTTGAATTTTGAAAAAATCTTTGAAATTTGATCCTTCAAAAAGGTGACCAACCTCATGGTTAAAGAATGACTTATCTCGTCGTCTTACTAGTTGAATTAAGATTTTATGATGATTAGATTTGATTTCTTTACACAGGTTGAATTCTTCCACATGATAATCTTCTTAGTACTAGTTTAAATCCCAGTAACACAAGACTTAGCTTTAGAAAGAGTAGGATTCTTGGTGTTATTTGAAGTCTGACAAGAGACTGCATTTCCTTGTAGAGGTTGAATTTTGTTGCAATATGAGTTTTTGGGTACTAGTTTTGAAAACAAAGGGGAGCTTATAGTGATGGTTTGAAATCCATCTATACAAGCTTAGTTTTAGGTAAATTCTAGCGATGATTTGAAATCCACCGATACAGGATCAATCTTCCAACACTGGTTTAAATTCCATCAACTTAGAGATAACTCATGGTTCTTCTAGTGATGGCTTGAAATCCACTAACATAGGATTATTCTTCCAGCACTGGTTTGAATTCCAGCGACTTATAGATAACTCTTGGTATTTCTAATGATTGTTCAAAGTCCACCAACACATGATCACTCTTTCAGCACTTATTTGAATTCCAGTGGCTTGTGGATAATTCATGGTATGGTGATGGATTGAAATCTACTAACTCAAGATCAGTCTTTCAATACTAGTTTGAATTACATCAACTTAGGTATAACTCTTGATACTTCTCGTGATGGTTTGAAATCCACCAATACAAGATCAATCTACAAGGATTACTTCTGGTGATGAGTGGTTATTCATTGATGCAAGATCAATCTTTCTTTGGTACCATGACTTAAGGATATCTTCCAGTGATAAGTGGTTGTCCATTGAAATCAAATCACTTTTAGTGATGGATGGTTGACTCAAATTTGTTAGAGCCTAATTGGAGTCTATTGGAAGTTTTTTCCTTTAACATTTTTGTAAAAAATATCGTGTATTCTTTCAAGGTTAAATGTCATGAATGCATCTTTACCTGATTTGAAATATAGACCCCCTATCTCTTACTTAATTGATAAGGGTTTGTGATTTCTAAGTAAGTCTTTTTGGTCACTTAACTCGTTAGTCCACTCGAGTTTCACTCTTGTTATTAACAAGTATGATTGTTTTTTTATCATGTGCCTTGGACCTCGTATAATAGATATTTTCCTTTTATATTTGCTACATGAAGATCTACTTGGTTGATCATCCTTTAAGAAATGATAAACTATTTCTTAGCCATGATGTTACCTATAGTTTGAAAGTGTGGTCTTCTTACACCATTTCTACTCATGAAGAAGCGATGCTTCACCACTCTCAACTTCTGAAGGAGTCCATAAAGTCATGAACTTTTTTAAACAAGATTTGCCCCATCAGCTGATTTAGTTGTGCGCATCTTCTTAGCATTCATCAAGAAAAGCATTTATATGGAAAAATTTGCATCATGTATCATAACAATCTTTCAAAAGGGTAAATCTTCCTTTAACAATGAAGATGCTCCTTAGTTTAACCATGCTCCTTAAGTGTGGTATTGTTGCACTATTTCCTATTCATCTTTTGTCTTGGTAAAGAAGCAGTGCTCCACTACTCTTAATTTCTAAAAGAGTTTGTCAAGTTCTTTACTATTAAGGACGGCTTCAAAATGCCCTCAACTGAGCTGGTTATATGCACCCTTTCAACATTCATCAAAAAGTCACTCATATTATTCTTGTTAGATATCATAATTATCTCAAAAGGGTAAACCACCCTTCAACCATGAAGATGCCCCGTAGTTGGACCATGGCCTTAAAGTGTTGTGTTACTAAATCATCCACCGCCATGGGCTATTTTAAGTAACATTTCCCCTAGCTAATCTAATTGTGCTCCTTCTTTTGGAACTCCTCATCGTCAAATGCAATTTATGGCTTTGATGAGTTTGTCAAATTATCATTTGACTATTGTTATTGCAAGGGGCTTCTTTAAAATTAGATTTCCCCCAACTGACTTAGATGTGCTCATCTTTCCAAAGACCATGAAAAGAAATGCATCCATCATTATTTTTTGTTAAGAACTTTACAAAATCAATCAAAGAAGATTTAAAAAAGAATCATTTTTTTTTGTTTTTAGACCACTTTATAAATTTTATTGATTATGTCCATGTATGTTTCACGATTGGCATGGACTCAGTAAGATATACATTAGAAAGTATTTCTTTGATCAAGACCCTAGGACATGTCTTTTAACATTAAGATGCAATTTTACATATAATTTATTAATGATTGATAAGGTATAAATTGAGAACGGAATGTTAGCTCAAAATTGGGCTTTCTATGGCTCAAATAATTATTTTTTTAATTTTGATTATCGTGCATTTTAAAAATAAAAATGTACTTGATGTAAGCTTAAAACAATTTTGTTTTGAACTTCTCATAATTCACAGGGTAATAATTTTGAAAAATGGTGATTTAGTTTCTTGTGCGTATAATATTTGTAATTAGTAAAGATATGTGATGAGGTGACCTTATGTATTTTGTTGGTTTCAAAGCAATAGAATTTAGTGAAAGCTCAAGGTTTCATTGAGGAAAAAAGAACTATATTTCTTAAACGCTCATTTTATCAGCACAAATCATAATGAGCAGCTTAAGATTCACGCATCACCGCTACTATTGATGCGTGGAACCATAAATTATCGCTTGTTAGAAGGCATCACCTACCATATTTGGTGTGTCCCTGTCTCCTCTTCATGTCTTCACTAGCAATGTCATTTACAGTCACATAGATAAAAGTCAGCAACCCTCAAGTTTCACTCCTCTTTCTTTTTTTATCTCTATTTCATTCTTTATTGGTTTTTCTTCTCCTATTTATTGATGTTTCCTAGTTCTCCTGGTGGTGACCATAAGGGTAAAGGTTGTGATGTTGGGTTTGTCACCGGTAATAAAAAAAAAAAAGAGGGAGAGGTTGAACTGTCGTGGAAGGAGATGTTTGTGTTAGTTTTCAACTAGGCTTGTTATAGTGAAGTAGCTTCATTCATCGACATGAAGAGATGGTGGTAGTGTTATTGGTGTAGCCGGTTAGAGGTGGAAATGTTGTTATTAGTATTGCTAGCGTGTTGACACTTAATAAGAGAAAAGAGAATGAACAGGCAAAGTTGTAGAGGAGAAAAAGACTAGTTTTTTCTTCTTTCCTTTGATTTTGGTTGAGCTGTTATGGTGGGTGTTTTTTAGGTTTATATGGGTTTGTGATGGTTCGGTAAAGTGGGGATGTTGGTGATGGGTGGAGGATCTGCTGATGGTTGGGTAGAAAGGTTATCGCCAATGGTTATTATTGACGAGGAGAGAGAAAGACATTACAAAAAAAAGGCTTGTGGTGGTTCTATTGTCGGTGCTAACATGGTGGTCGGCTGTAAGGAAAATCAACAGTGAGGGAGAAAAGTGAGAGAGAGTAGGGATTAATTAGGTTTTCTTCCTTTCTTTATCCACAATGGTTAGTCCCTTAGTTTTCCATTTTTTATTTTGTGTGTTTGTCCATGAAGATTTTTCTTTCTTTTAAAAATGGTTAAAGAAGGACCAATTTTGCAAAGAAGACATTTTTTTTTCTCTTCTGCCTCTTTAATGATCACCCCTTAAATTATTTTTTCTTTACCCTTTTTTTTTCAAAGATGTCAAAAACACTGGCTATATAGCTTGTGAGTGTATTTATACTTAGTGCACAACACTTTTAATGGGCCTCTTTTTTATTTTATTTTTAGTATTTTTTAAAGAACATTGAAAAATATGAAAATGAAGCACTGCGTCAAAAACATATTTTTGAATTTAATTTTTTAAGAAAAATCAACAACAAAAAAATACTCAAAAACCATAAAATGGCATGTGAACAACCAAATCGTGGTTAAAAAATAATTTAAAAAAAAAACAAATTAAAATTAGGTTATGACATAATGGTTTTTTTACTTGGACCATTTTATTGAAAGCTTTTTTTGTTTTACACTACAACAAAAAACTCAAGAAAACTTATGCACAGTAAGTTTTAATTTTTAATCATTTCAATTCGACCAATATTACAATTAATTGTTCGCAACTTTGAGATTTAAGGAGACAAAACCAAAGAAAAGAAAAGAAAAGGCATAAGAGATTAAGCAAGGTGGGGGTGGAGGTAGTGATGGGAGATGTTGTTTTATGGGCAAGTGAGGTGGACTTCAAAGGTTGAGAAAAAAAGAATTCTCGTGTGTCGTAGTGGTGAGAAAAGATAGAAAGATGAGAGATTTGTATTATTAATTAGTGTTGGGATTTTTATTTTTATTTTTATTTATTTTTCAGGTAAAAATAATTTTCTAAAGAGGGGCAAGGGTAGGTCGGTGGTCGGTGGTTAGATACCGTTAGGAATTGACTTTCCCTCCACGTAATAACGATATAATTGGATTGGCTTTCTTGTCAAAAGTATAGGATATCTCTCACGGTCCACTCCACTTGATGATGAATCGATGGGGCATCCCTCTTTTCTCCTTCCTTAGACGGCTTACTGTTAATTGTATTTGCATTACCTCATCGTCCTCTACCATTATTTTTCTATGCCGAATAATGGGTATGTACACACCAATAATGTTACGACTCAACATTGTGCTTCTTCCCCATCACTAACAATTAAATAAATAAAATTATTTACAATTTCATCTATCCAAATTATGGTCGCGTAGTTGTCTATATTGGGATATCTTTTGTTTATGTTTTATTATCATTTCATTGACGGATATTTTGGTAACTAATTGAAGAGTAATTTTACAAAAAAAAAATTATTTGTAATTAGATGTAGAAATTAAGAGAAGAAAAGACTAAACTTAACAAAAAAAAAAAAAACCTCATTTTGATATTAACTTTATTTTAGTTCAAAACTTCATGTTTTTTTGACGTTTTAATCTCTAGAAATTAAGATATAAGAAAAAAAATATCATAAAATAGTAAAGAGAATGAAATCATTAGAAGTTGACATTAGACCGCTAAAAAGAGTGATATTAATGTCAATGAATTTGTCTTTTCAATGGAAGTTTGATGAATATGGTTTTTCTCTTGAAAAGTATTTTCAGTCGTTAATTTTTATTTTTTATATTTTGGAAAAAATAGAGGTTGCTTTAGGTTTGAAAACGGGTTTACAAGGAATTATATGATTTATTTTTAAGAGTTTTCATGTGAAAACAAATTTAAAAAATAAGATTTAAAAAAAAAGTTATTATTTTTGCATCAATTTTTAAGCAATTTAATACACCATATTTTTTTTTTTGAATTCGAGGAAACTCCATCCCATGGAAAGCGCACTTTGTGGGTCCAGGTGAGCGAGTAAAATCCCGGTTATCCCAAGCTCTTACAAGAGATGCACGCCCTGACTCGAACTCTAGACCTGCTATGCAGATCTCAAGTTCTTTGCTATCACGCTACGGGAGACTTTAATTGTGCTATGCATGTCTCTTTCTCTTTCATATTTATACCATGTATTTTATATGTTTATAATCATTTGTGTTTGTATGTGTAAATCTGTGGCTTCTCTCGAGATTTATATTGGATATAAATTAGGGACATTTCCTGCTTTAAAAATAAGATGCATTATGTAGTTTACAAAAAAAAATATACAAATATCTGGAAGAGGGATTAATTTTAAACTAGAGACATTAAAAAAGCAAAGGTAAGGTATACCTCCCAAAGCATCCCTCCCACATTGATCCATAATTTATTTTGGCTAAAGTA
>Ga0325405_1004397_pt1 | contig 14409 bp, 12 predicted proteins | sample PopdelMetagenome_21_FD_205663 | JGI IMG/M metagenome (GOLD analysis project Ga0325405, IMG submission 205663) | Populus deltoides microbial communities from Bellville, Georgia, United States - Xylem-Control-R2 | ecosystem: Host-associated > Plants > Phyllosphere > Stem > Wood/Secondary xylem... | reverse complement strand
TGGAAAGTGAATATTCATAGAAACCGAGTCCCCAAAAATCGTATGAAATTGAAATATTGATAATTACGTTAGTGAAGTTTTTAAGTCATTTATATTCCATCATGAATTGGATTAATTAAAAATTACAAAATGGGGTGAGAGAGGCTCGAACTCTCGACCTCAGGATAACTCAGAAGCTATGAGACCTACGCGCTAGCCAACTGCGCCACCACCCCATGATGTCTGCGGTTTAAGAGAAAGCTTTATTATTACAACCTACAACTGGTTACAGGAGTCTCAAAGCCTCTGCTGCATGACGCCACATGCTCCTTCCTTAGCCCTTGGATTCACCGAATGCTAAATCATATCAAAACTTCAACTGGTTCTCATAAACAAGGGTTTATTTGTGCATTTAATCAACATTCAAACAGCCTACTCTACTTATTAGGCCTTTTCAGGTTGCCCCAGAATGGTTTTCACCAAGCTGGGGCAGTTTTGCATGAAGAAGAGCACTTGAAATGAGATTCGATTCGCAACTATTTCTATGTATAGGTTCAATATTGGAACTTTTTCAGATGTTTTCTCAACTTTATCGGTGTCAAAAAATAATTCGAAATGCCTTGAATTTTTCAGAACAAGTCCGAGTCATAGCCATGATTCAAATCACTTCTTACATTATTTTGGAAACCCTTAATTGGAACAAAGTTTTTATTCAATTGCCCTATAGAGCAAAAGTTGATTCAATTACAAAGTTTAAACAGCAACACTAAAGACATACAGTTCTTCGTCAATTCAGAATTACTGTCAGCCACCTTGCTTACTTGCCACTTACAATGGATAATAATGGATCCACCTTTCAAACATGTTATAACACCATCTAGGCGTGTACTGAGTAGGAGAGTGACCGGCCCCCTGTATGTGCAAAAATAAATTATGTCATTAGCTTCCACTTTGCCCCTTCCTAGTAATGGCACAAGAATAATGCAGTGAGCAGAAGGTTCTGTTACCTTTAGAGTCGCGAATGTCAGACGAAATCCATAATCTGTGTACTTGACCGTATACCTACATGATATATTTTGTGCTAAATTATGGCTAGAATGAACTTTTTCTAACACCAATTTTCATTTTGAAACAAAAGATATAAACCAAAGAGGAATTGAAGTACCCTGCAACTTGGCCTTCGACGAACCATGGTCGCCAATCTCTGTCTACTGTTATATTAAGAGAATTTATCCATTTTTCAGTAGATATATATGGAACAACCATGTCATGATCACCACTGCAGAATGAGAAAAATATATGAATTGAATAGCAAGAACATTCTAAACTTGGGGTTAAGAAGATTCTGACGGAAATAATATCACAAGTACGAATTGAGATGTAACCTGTAAATCAGAATTTGTAAGCCTTTTCTTGTCAGGTTTTGATAATAATCAACAGCAGTGAAAACATTATATGTGTATAAGACATCCTGCAAGAAAGAATTGCATATGTACCATGTTGTGACTGTTCCCTGCATAAAGCATAAGATATTTCTATAAGCTTCGGGTTTTGAAGAATCTTATATGGTGTTGCCCTAAAATGTAAATGATGAATACCCTTCTAACATGAAGAGCATCTCTAACTCTTTCATCATTGGCCCATACATCAACAAGGACGTACTCAAAATTCTGCAGAGTATTAAAGAAAACAAAGTTGGTTAACAACTTGGTAACGGATATGAAATCCTTAAACAAAGCAAAAGGAAGCACGGAAAGGACGAGACCTGGCACCAATAGTCTTGAATTTTAGAAGATAGAGCAGGGAAACGCTGAGAATTTGCCTTGAGAAATCTTCTACTTTGTTCCTCATTGTTCGAATTTGGGGATAATCGGGCACATTTGGGATATAAAATGTTTTCTTTGTTAATTTGTGTAATGCACTGCAAATCCAAGAATCTGAAATGTGTTAACTGAAGAAATCTGAAATCAACAAGAAATTCTCAGAAGGAATCATGCAAGTATTTGACATATGCATTTGTTTGCATTTATAATTTGAAATTTCAAAAACCTGGTTTATTTTTTCTAGATCCTCTAAACATGGTGCATTAGAGGGATCTACATCAACGTAATTCCCCTTGCAACTGTTTTTGGCTGACTGCAAAAGCAAGCAGAAATGTAAGAAATTCTTACATGGAACATGCATGCCCTTAATGGCCAAGAACAAAAGACAACCATTATTAGAGAGCAGAATGCAGAAATGATAAAGTCGAACACAACCTCCAAATTTGAAAGCACTTGTTAATTGAACAACAAAGCTTTCTTTCACTTCTGATTTTGCAAACTCGTTTGTTTTAGTAGTGAGAGAAAAATGGAATCACCTCATAAAGACTCCGTGATATTAGTGCCAGACGATAAGCAAGAGGTACTCTAGAGTTATGCTCTAGGGCAGTATCAGTATGCGGTGATCCACTCACGAATCCCTGCGATTATTTCCAAGAACATTTACTCAACGTTATAAACTATAGCCACTATGACCTTACCATAATTAAGAAAAAGGAAAGCAAAAGATCCATGAATAAAGAATTCAGAAAGCTATATATTACTTTTAGATTTATATGTGGCTGTAGTCCAGCTTCATTACCTGCAAGCTCATGAATTATAGCTCTTTCATTAGCTCAACATTGTTCAGGGGATCGATCAATTACAGTTCACTAATTTCTTTCAAATATGTCACTGCCTTCTTGCAGTAACAGAAATATTGGGCACAGAGTATTAGAAAAGAAATTACCATCGAATATTTCCTTCGCGACAATTGGCGTGATTATACCAGCATACGTATCACTCGCGACGAAGAATGGAATTTTGGTGAATTCAGGATGATCAATCAACCACTGCTTTAGGATTTGAAAAACACTCATTGCCATTGTCCTTTTTTTGTTTGGCTTAGAGCTTCTTCAGGTACATTAATGAAAAAAAAAAACCATTATACCCACTGTTTCACTCACCTTTCTCAAAAATTGGTGCCCTAGTTTTGCTGATGCTGTGTCTGTCATATGGTAACCTCCTGATCTTGTTGCGTAGGAGTAACCGGCGCCGACAGGATAATCTATAAATATTATGCTAGCTGTCTGCAAAAAAAAACATTAATCGGCACCATTCAATCATAACATGAAAAACTCTTAGCATCAATTCATCAAATTGAATGGTCTTTCAGTAGAACTAATGCAGAGAATCTTGCACCTTTGTCCATGAATAAGGGTTATACAACAGCTCTGGCAAGCCCCCAAGATAATCAGTTGTATTAAAAATTAGTGGACCTGTGCAGAAACATAACAAATTAGATTAAGAAGAACTACGAACACAATGATTTGGTAAACCTATGTCTTATGTTTCATAGCAGGGTCATTAACCAAGACATGACTCAGTAGTTCTATTGTTTGGAAAGACAATGAAAAGGATAAAGCATCAACAAGCTATCATTTGGAGACATTCCTGTGCTTTCATGTATGATGGAAAGAGAGGAAAGACTTTACCAACTTGGAAGAAAAATCCGGTCAATGCCGAGCAGCCAGGGCCTCCAACCAAATAGACTAAAAGAGGGTCTTCTAGAGGCTTCCCTTGCGATTCAACGAATAAATAGAACAGTTCGGATTCATTCACACTTACATATCTGAACAAAGAAACCTCAACCATCAACCAACCACAATAGGTAACTAGAATGGAGTCTCAATGCTGCTATATCACTGCGAATAATAGCTCACCCAGTTTCAAGTTTGAATGGCAGAACACCTTCGAATCCTGGCAGAGTCTCGACGATTGAGCCTGGCAGTCCATGAACAAATAGGAAAAACAAGAACTGCAAACTAAAACAAATTACTATGGATTTCCTGTAAATGAATGGCATGGTTGCCAGAACACAGTATACAAGCAGAGTAACAGTCTCTGTGTATTCCCCTTATATTTTAAGCTTTAGTGATTTGTGGCTTTGACTGACCACTGATACAGCGAACCAAAGTTTGAACTCTTGTCAAAACTGGACCGTGCTCTTGACTCCAACCTCCGGTCTTGCTTGAAAGGGAGGTTCTTGCTTGAAAATATAGTTGTAGCTGCTTGGTATATCTGAAAGTCAGCTTTTTTGTATGTTTCCTTTCCAAGGATGAAGTAACTATTATATTTAAAATAAACTAAAACAAACTAGATTTTTGGTTTTTCTGAAGAATAGATGGACTGGTCTACCAGTTGAGGATTGTTCAACCGGATAAATCGGTAGAATTACTTGTCCTGATTAGATTAGATTTTTCTTTGTTTAGGACTTTAGACCTATAAATAAACTTGTAATAAAAATCATAAACATCAGTGTAGAAGAGAGAAAAGTTGTACAGAAAAGAAAAACACTTAATAAAACATACCTTCCTCTCAAATTCTCTCTTGTTATTTAGCTTTGCAATTAAGCATCACTATCCATAATTAGCTACTATACTAATTTTCTTTCAACAAGTGGTATTAGAGCTTATTTTAATTATTTGACATAGTAAATCCAAACTTCCCACTTTAATATCCTTGTTTTACAAAGGATTGCTATGAAATTTGATGTATCTATGTAAAAGCTCGGCTAGGTTCCTAAGATGTGTGGGAAATGGTTGAAAAAAGCTTTGAAGAGCCTGAAGAAGGAGTGATGTTGACTTCAACCCAAACGGAGGTTGTGCAAAAAACACAAATAAATGATTAACAAGCACTCACAATTATCCACCAATATCTAGATGATACCACTTTTGATATAGTGGCTAACGCAACCACCGCCAAGTAAGCAAGAAAGGTTTTGCAACAATCAGATCAAAGAGTTGATAATGTAAAAAAGGTGCGCCTATAAAAGTTGCGAAGTGACTTTGAAAGGTTACATATGCTTGAATCAGAGAGTATTTCAGATTACTTTACTAGAGTATTGGCCATATACAATCAGATTAAAAGATATGGGGAGAAGATTGAAGAAACATGTGTGGTAAAAAAGATCCTATGCTTATTGCACAAGAAATTCCATTATGTATTTTTTTTTTTAACAATTTAAGGTCTCATGAGAAAACTATAAACTCATGAAGAAAGAGTCAACAAAATTCAAGAAGACATCGATATACAAGCACTCTTCTCAAAATTCTCTAAAAAAAAAAACAAGATGACTCTGAATATACCTAATGAGGCAGAGGGCGTTGACAAGGTAGATGAAGAAGAGGAAAAGACATATTTGGAGAGGAGGTTGAGGCAGCTTTAATAGGTCAATCGGTCAACTGATTCCACATACAACAATAATAGGAGATCCATGTTTGACAAAACAAAAATTAAATGTTATAATTGTTAAAGAATAGGTCATTATGCCTAAGATTTCAGGAATCTAACCATAAGAGTTAAAAAGAATGTCAATCTAGTAGTAGAAGAAAAGCAGGAAGCCATTTTATTACGAGTCTATGATGAACAAATAAAAACCAAAGAAACATGTGGTATCTTGGTAATGAAGCCAACAATCACATATGTGGAGACGATAAGTTCATGGAGCTTGATGAATTAATTAAAGGTAATGTCACATTTGTAGATCATTCAAAGGTTTTCATTAAAGGGAAATGTACGATTCTGATTCAAATTAAAAATGGTAGTCATCAATTTATTGGTGATGTTTATTATGTCTCAACTATTAAATGTAATATATTAAGTTTGAGACAATTATTGGAGAAGGGTTATGAAATCAAGATGAAAGATCATACTTTAACATTACGTGATACTCATGGAACTATAATTGCAAGGGTAACTATTACAAAGAACGAGATTTTTTTGCTAAACATAGAGACAAATGTGTCTAAATGCCTAAAGGCATATGTGAAAGATGAGACTTGGTTTTGACATATGAGACTTGGGTATGTAAACTTTGATAGTTTGAAAATGATAACGCAAAAGAAGATGTTGAAGGGTCTACCATCCATCAAACATCCAAATCAATTATGTAAAGGATGGTTAGTGGGCAAAAAGTTCCACAAGAACTTTTCAAATAAGTCTACAATTAGAGCAAGTTAACCCCTACAAGAGATACACATGGATGTATATGGTCTTATTCAACCATGCTCATTTGGTAAACAAATATGTTTTCTACTTTTTATTGATGATTATAGTAGAAAAATATGGTTATACTTCTTAAAAGAAAAGTCTAATGTATTTAATTGTTTTAAGAAGTTTAAGGTATTAGTTGAAAAAAAAATTAATTATTTTATAAAATCACTTAGGACAGATAGGGAGGATGAATTTTGTTCTAATGTGTTTTGTGAAGATCAAGGTGTAAAAAAACTCTTAACAGTACCAAGAACCCCATAACAAAATGGAGTGGTGGATATAAAGAATAAAAACATCCTTAACATGACGATAAACATGCTCAAAACTAAGAAGATGTCAAAGGAGTTTTGGGCTGAAATAGTAGATTGTGTTGTTTACTTGTCAAATAGACATCCTATGAGAGGCTTGAATGACATGACTCCACAAGAGGTATGAAATGAAAGAAAGCCAAGTGCTACTCATTTGAGGGTGTTTGGGACCATTGGCTATGTGTATATGAATGATCAAATAAGAGCCAAATAATGATATTTGTGGGTTATGAACAAAAGTCCAAAGGATACAAGCTTTACAACCCTAATGAAGGAAATATGGTGATTAGTAGGGATGCTAAATTTAGTGAAGAAGGAGAATGAGATTGGAAGGTAGATAATGGTGAGAAGTATGACTTTCTACTCGTTCTTGATGAAAAGAAGGAGATATAAAGATCATCAAGAGCTAGTTACACCTCCACAATCACCAATAAACTCAATTTCATCATTATCATCTTTTTCTACTAGAAGTTCAAGTAATGACAACCCACCAAGTCCACCAAGACAGATGAGGAATGTTGATGACTTGTATGAGATAACTAGTCCAATTGATGATTGATCCAACACTATATTATCATCTTGCCATATATGAACCTATAGTGTTTCAAGAAGTAATAAAGGATGAAAAATAGAGAATTGCTATGGATGAGGAGATTGCATCAATTGAGAAGAATGACATATAGAAATTGGTTTTTAAACTAAAAAGAAAAGGTCAATAGGTGTCAAGTGGATCTATAAAGAAAAGAAAATTGGCAAAGGAGAAGTGGAGAGGTACAAGGCGAGATTGGTGGCAAAATGCTATAAAGGAATTGCAAAATATGTATTTTTTTTTTAACAATTTAAGGTCTTATAAGAAAACTATAAACTCATGAAGAAAGAGTCAACAAAATTCAAGAAGATGTGGGTGCATAAACACTCTTCTCAAAATTCTCTACAAAAGAAAAACAAGATGGCTCTAGATATACCCAATGAGGTAGAGAACGTGGACACAGTAGATGAAGAGGAGGAAGAGGTATATTTAAAAAAGAAGGTCGAAACAACTTTAATAGGTTAATTGGTCAATCAATTTGTAATAGTCCGATTGTATGACTCAATCAATGTTAAAAGATTCCAACATATCCTCTTTATTCGAGGGTAATTTTTTTTTTCAAAAATCGGCAGAGTTTCGTTTGCATTTAAGACATCCCAAGTTTTCGACTACTATTAGTTTACTCAATCAACCCATCATAACAAGGTCCCTTAATTCCGGACCTTATATCAAACCTCATAATTCCACACCTCATACAATCCACACACACACACACACACACACACATATAGATATCCTACAAGTAAGTTCAATATGAACATAGTCCAACACATCATATCATAAAATTTAAAGGAAAAGGAATACTAGTATGCAAAAAAAGTATTTACAATATAAGAAGTGTTCTTAAATATTTCAAAATGGTTAATTACAAGACAACTAAAAATACTACATGCTAAGCTGAACCTTTATAAATACATCAAGGTTTGCACAAAAGTATACCACATAAACACGTTACTTCCTTTTTGTTTTAAGTTAAATATTTACATAAGCTTCACAAAGTAGAGTCCTAAACTAATGATCTTCCTGAATGTTTGATGGACCTGTTACATAAATAAACTTACCATTATGTTGATAAAGAATATATGTATGCTCATGTAATGAATATGAATGAAGTATTAACTTTCTATCAAATCCATGAGAATTCTAACAAAGAACTTATATTTTGCTTGTAAATCTTTTAAACCCAATTAACACTCATTTGTATATTCTTAATTGAATAATCTTATTTACTTGCATAAACTGGGTGACCTTGTAAGGTTTAATCCTGTAATTCATTTCCATTAGCCGGAGCTAATCGTGTAAATCATATCCCGGCAATCCTATCATGGATGCCATTAGCCGGAGCTTATCCCGGCAATCCTATCACGGATGCCATTAGGCGGAGCTAATCGTGTAAATCATATCCCGACAATCTTATCACGGATACCATTAGCCGAAACTAATCTTGTAAATACACTAGGCTTTATTTACATTAAACATGATATTTATTATAATTGCATTCACCTGAAGGATTTTAAATTGTATAAGTGTAAATAGGAGGGAAAATCACTCACCTGTTTCGCCTCTCTCGCGACCTCCCCTAACTGAAGATCCAATCATGGTTGCTCCTCCTGAATCACAAGGAAGTTTTTTTTTTTTGTTATGATTCTTTCAAGCCGATATTATAGAGAATCATATTCATCATTTACTCATATGTTACTTTCTATGCATGTTCATTTCCTCATAATAACATACATACATACATATATTATGTATATTTTCAGAGTTAATATCTCAATATACAAGTGTTCGTATAACTCAATTCTTTTATATTCTTATTTATAGTATTCACGTGAAAGTCTACTGTTACTGTCTAACTTTGAACTGTTACTGTCCAATTTCCAACTGTTATTGTCTAACTTTGAACTGTTACTGTCCAATTTCCAACTGTTATTGTCTGACTTTGAACTGTTACTGTTTGACTTTGAAGTGTTACTGTTTGACTTTTCCAACCGTTACTGTCTGACTTTGAACTGTTATTGTTTGACTTTTCTAACCGTTACTGTCTGACTTTGAACTGTTATTGTTTGACTTTTCCAACCGTTACTGTTTGACTTTGAACTGTTACTGTCCAATTTCCAATTGTTACTATCTGAACACTCATCAGATTTTTAACTATATCTAAAGTTCTAAAACTCCATTTTAACTGAGATTGATCTCGTTGGAAAGTTAAGACACGAGGCAAAACTGAGATCTTAGCCAACTTGTCAACTGGATCTGTCATCTTTACTGGTAGGAAAAGGGCAGACTTAGTTAGTCGATCCACAATGACCCAAATTGCATCATTTCCCCTCTTTCCTCTGAGTAGTCTCGACACAAAGTCCATTGTGATCATTTTCCACTTCCACTCAGGGATTGGTAATAGTTGTAACAGCCCTGCCGGTTTTCGGTGTTTTACTTTTACTTGTTGGCAAATACTACACTTTGCCACTTAACCAGCCACTTCTTTTCTCATATTTGGCCACTAGTAGTACTGCTTCATATCCTAGTACATCTTAGTACTACCTAGATGTACAGTGAACTTAGACTCATGAGCTTCTCGTAGTAACTTTTGTTTAAGGGCTTCATGGAGTCCCAATATCAATTGTTTCAGACCGAGACCCAAGATTTACTTCACGTCTCTGGCCGAGCATATAACGTGCCTTGGGGAAAAATTTGAGTATCAATACTGCCTCTCATCCGTAAACTGATGGCCAATCTGAGATAGTTATTCAGATCTTAGAAGATTTACTTAGGGCATGTGCTTTGGAATTTGGTGGAAACTGGGAGGAGCACCTATCACTAGTAGAATTCACGTATAACAATAGTTATCATACAACAATTGGAATGACCCCATTTGAAGCTGTTTATGGCAGAAAGTGTGGGACACCCTTGTGTTGGGAAGAAGTTGGGGATAGAAAGCTGTATGGGGCAGAATTAATACAAATCACTACTAAAAAGTGAGGATCGTTAAGGATCAAATGAAAGTGGCTCAGGATAGACAGAAGAAGTATGCAGATATTCGAATAAGACCACTTGAATTTTGTCCTAAAGATAAAGTATTTCTGAAGGTAGCCCCATGGAAGCACATGCTGAGATTCGACATGAAGGGGAAGTTAGCTCTGAAAACGTATCGGACCTGTAACTTATGAAATAAACTTTCCCTCACAGTTGGCCAAGGTTCACAATGTATTCCATGTTTCTTTGTTGCGAAAAGCCGATGTAGACCCTTCGAGATTGTTACCTCAAGTGCCAGTGGAGGTAAAAGAAGACTTAACGCTTGAGGTAAGACCGATAAAGATACTCGATTGGGGCGAGAAAGAACTTCGTAATAAGAAAGTTCCCATCATTAGAGTCTTGTGGCGAAGCTCACAAATCGAGGAAGAAACATGGGAGAGAGAATCAAAAATGAGATGAAAATTCCTCGACTTGTTTATAAACTCAGGAACATCACTTAAATTTCGAGGATGAAATTTCTATTAGGAGGGGAGAATGTAAACCCCGGGAAAAATAATAAATAAATAAAAGTGAAGAAATTCATGCATATGATTAAATAAAAACTGAAATTCAGAAATTTTTGAATATAAATTTCCGGGCGAAATAATTCGAGACATTATAATAAACCCGGTACTGTTGAGGGTTGGATTTAATTGAAGAGAATAATACACTTAAAGGAAAAGGGGGGTCTAAATGCAAATAAGGGAAAATATAGAGTATAAATACTCTCTCCTCACCAAAAAAATCTGTAGGAATCATAAGGAGAGAAAATAGGGAGTTTTATATACCCATTCTCGAGAAATCAAGAGAGAAACACTAAAATTTAAAGAACCCATCCAAGATTAAGAGCTTAAAGATGGGATAAACACTTGAGAGCAAAGGATTACCAAGAAATTGAACAAGAAGAAAAGATAGGAGGGAAATTGAATAAGAAGAAAAGAAATGAGGGAGTTGAAAATCTTCAACTGGTTGAAGATCAAAATCTTAATTTGTACCAGATAAGGTATTCTAAACATGATCTTACAAAAAATTTACCCTTAAATAAAGAGGATATTTTGGAATCTTTTAACATTGATCGAGTTGTACAGTTGGACTATTACATAATTGAAACTAACCGGTCAACTGATTCCACAGACAACAACAATCTGAGACCTAGGTTTGACAAATAAAAAATTAAATGTTATAATTGTCAAAGAATAGGTCATTATGCTAGATATTTATGGAATCCAACCGAAAGAGTTAAAAAAAATATCAATCTAGTAGTATAAAAGGAGCAAGAAGCCACCTTATTTCGAGTCTATGATGAATGAATGAAAACCAAAGAAAACATATGATATATTGGCAATGAAGCCAACAATCACATGTGTGGAGATAAAGACAAGTTCATAGAGCTTGATGAATTAATTAAAGGTAATGTCACATTTGTGGATCATTCAAAGGTTTTTCGTAAAGGGAAAGGTACGATTCTGATTCAAATTAAAAATAATAGTCATCAATTTATTGGTGATGTTTATTATATCCCAAATATAAAAAGTAATATATTGAGTTTGTGACAATTATTGGAGAAGGGTTATGAAATCAAGATGAAAGATCATACTTTAACATTACTTGATACTTATGGAGCTATGATTACAAGGGTAACCATTACGAAGAACGAGATTTTTTTGCTAAATATAGAGACAAATGTGCCTAAATGCCTAAAAACATGTGTGAAAGATGAGACTTGGTTTTGACATATGAGACTTGGCTTTGACATACAAGACTTGGCTTTGACATACAAGACTTGGACATGTAAACTATGAGAGCTTGAAAATGATGACGTAAAAGAAGATGTTGAAGGGTCTACCATCCATCAAATATCCAAATCAATTATGTAAAGGATGGTTAATGGGCAAAAAGTTCCACAAAAGCTTTTTAAAGGAGTCTACAACCAGAGCAAGTTAACCCCTACAAGAAACACACACAAATATGTATGATCCTATTCAACCATGCTCATTTGGTAAAAATTTGTATTTTCTATATTTTATTGATGATTATAGTAAAAAAACATGGTTATACTTCTTAAAACAAAAGTCTAATGTATTTAATTGTTTTAAGAAATTTAAGACATTAGTTGAAAAATAAAGTAATTATTTTATAAAATCACCTTTTCTTTTAAAATTAAAAAAAATAGAAAAGGACTAACAACTTGGCAAGAGCAAGTTGAGAAGGGTTACAAACATATGAAAGAACTAAATTGGTATTTTTGACAGAATTGGAAGTCCAATTTTATCCTATTGTACCCAATATCGAAAGACAAGGTAGCTTCAAGTTCAAATTAAATAATTATTGGATGAATTTACATAAAATTAAGTCTGGGGACTTGATTAGACGATTAATAGGCCAATATGATTTAATCATGGGCCCAATTAAATGTTTAATTAAATTTAAGAATTAATTTGGGTCAAATTAAAAGATTTACTTAAGTGCAATGATTTAATTGGACTTTTAATCAGTCAAATTAATTTTATTAGAGACTTTATTGGTGAGTAAATAAGTTTGGAAGCTTAATTTGAGCTTAATTGAGAAGATTGGATTTTTAGAGGACTAAATTTAATTTCTACAAAGTCAATTGGGTGAAAACATGGACAAAATTGCAAGAAAAATAAAGTTTTGGGTCAATTAAGGGCAAAATCAAAGAATTTCAAAATCAAGGATCAAGTTGAAAGAGGCACACATATTCAGGGGCTTAAATTGACTGAAAGTGGGGTAAATTGAAGAATTTAAAAATTTAAAAGATAATTATAGATGAAATTGAAGATATTCAAGAACAAGGATCATTTTGCGAAAGGTATTGATTGTTGAGGGTCAAAATTAATGTGACCATGGACTTAATCAAAAGAAAATCAAGAAAAATCAATCCAAAATGACCGGATTCAACAAAATTAGAAGAACATGACCATTTCAAAGAAAGAACAAAATGGTGCTGTTTTGGCACCATTGTTCACTTTTTTCTTTATTTTTTCAGTGAAATGGCTGGCCATGACCCTACTTTGAAGAGTTATTTAATGCCTGCTTTCTCTATCAAATAAGACAAAAAAACACACATTTTTCACCACTTGACATTATCCTTTGTGTCCAACCTAATAATAGCTGGTTTGTCATCCCTAAAACCGCTGGCATACTGGTATAAAAAACATGTATTTTTAGCTTTTAGAGGTGTGATTTGTGCTTTAAGAGGGTTGTATCTTTAAAAAAAATCCACCACACTTTCAAACTAAATACCCTCAAAGTCATGGACCAAACTACCCTTTAACAACTTGGTATGGAGGTACAATTTGTTGGCATTTTAACAATAACTAGGGTTCAATGGAAAGATTGGGCTCCAAATGGGAGCCACTACACCTCCCTCATCTCCCATAAAAAAAAAAAAAATAATGAAGAAAACCCCCCTTCCAATTTTGTTTTGCCAAAAAACCAAAGAATCCCAGCAACAACAAACATTATTCCAGCAGTTGCACCCCACCGTGACCCACGATAGCTTTTTAACAAACTTCAACTCCTCTTCTCCTCCTCACTGTGAGCTGAACTCCAAACCAAGAACACCACAAACAGAAGCCCCTCCTCCCAACAGAAAACTCCTCCAGCACGATGACCTCTTCTCTCAGCCCTGCCACGATGCACAAATTCATAGCAATTTACATTTTTAGCAGCGACCTTCTCTCCTCACGGAAGCATCACGCCACCATGAATGACAACACCACTTGACAGCTCAACCAACTTCAATCTCCTCTATCAACAATTTAGGGTGAGCAAAAAACCAAAAAATCAGTAAAAAATAACTGAAAAAATTGATTCATGAAAAAAAAATGATTAAACTGATTAAAATTTTTAAAAAACCAATCGGTTGGGTTCGGTTTCGGTTTTATAAGCATGAAACCAAAAAAACCGAACCGAACCGAACCCAAACCGAAAAAACCGAGCAAAAAACCAAGCCAAACTGAAAAAACTGAACCAAACCGAAAAAATAATTTTTGTTCTAAAATAATCAAACCGAACCGAACTGAAACCGGTTAGTTTGAACTAATTTCAGTATTTCTTTTTAAAAAAATCAAATAATTTTTTTTTCATAAAAATCAAACCAAATTAAAAATAATAACCCTGGACAAATAAAAGCAACACCCCCCTACTGGCCAGGTAAGCTGCCTTCTCTCCCCTTCCTTTTAGTTACTCCCGCACAAACTTGCAAATAATTCAAGTTGTGTATGCTGGATTAAACGTAGCCCGAATAGCTGGGCTAGGTCAAGTTCCATTAAAACAAGAAAATTGTTGGGTTTTTGGTCAACCAACTTGACTACATTGAGCTTGGATCTCTGGCCTAACTAGCCCAGTCTAGGCCGAGATATATTTGTTAAACACATTCTAATGTCTTTTTCTTAGTTTTTAGCTTGTCGCTTATGTGTTT
>Ga0325405_1004396_pt1 | contig 14411 bp, 9 predicted proteins | sample PopdelMetagenome_21_FD_205663 | JGI IMG/M metagenome (GOLD analysis project Ga0325405, IMG submission 205663) | Populus deltoides microbial communities from Bellville, Georgia, United States - Xylem-Control-R2 | ecosystem: Host-associated > Plants > Phyllosphere > Stem > Wood/Secondary xylem... | reverse complement strand
TGAACACTGTAAGGGCTGTCTTTTTCCTTGTTCAGTGTAGACCTTTCAAGGACCCTTCTTGGGCGTTTCCACTTTATTTTTCTCACATGGGGCACCGTCCGATTGTATATGTGATTGAGTAGAATCAATCAACACTATGGTAGTCTTTGGAAACGCGTTTGAACCTGTGTTTTTAAAAAATTTGATTTTTTTTACTAAAATTTAATATGGTTTGTACGTTTTAGATTGTTTTGATGTGCTGATGTTAAAAATAATTTTTAAAAAATGAAAAAACATCATTGACATGCATTTTGGCACGAAAAGTTATTTGAAAAGTACCCGCAACCACACTACCAAACATGCTTTATATATATAGGACGGACGGCAAAGACAGAAGGCATTGTGTGCTTTAATTTGCCATGGATAATGTAGAGGTGTATAGGATTTGAAAGAGTTTATCTTCTAGTTGTTTGGTACAAATTCGTTAAAAAACTTAAGAATACTAGTTTTATTAGAAATTCAAAAGATAAGGGATTAAGTTGTGGCTAAAAAATTATTAACATCTTTTACGCACCCTACTCGCGGTAAACTGCTTTATATAATTTGATGTGATTTAGAGGTTTTAAAGGTTTTTTAATTAGTGGTGCATCTGTGGCTTAGGATTTAGATTTATTTATGTGAATAAATTTGGTATTAAAAATTTATTATGGACTCGTATACCCAAATAAATTCTTATGAAAAAGAGCTTTTTATAATTTCCATAACTATAAGAATTTTCTATTGAATTCTTAATATTTAAATATTAATCACTATAATATTCAACTATTAATCCTCATGAATTAAAAAACTGGTGATTATCGGAATATTGATAAAATTCTTATGGATTCAATAAATTGATTATTAAAAGCAAGATGCATGCTAAAAAAATAAAACATACTATGTATTTTATTTTATTTAAGAAGATATGATTTTTTTAGAGATTTAGCCGTATGAAACACACAAAAAAATATTTTTTTTGTATATTTGTAGATTTTTTGGAATAAAAACTATCCAAAAAAAATTAAAGAGGTCTTGCCAAATACATCCTTAAACCAAAAATTCAATTAAAAACCATCCAAACAAAGCCTAAAGACAGATCTGATTTTTTTTTTCTTTTTGTTGACCTGGCCGGTCGACTTGACTAGGTTGACTCGATTAGGTGGACCTAGAAGTAGTTGACCCGACTAGGTTGACTCGACCGAGTTGACTCAGAAACAAACCAAAAAGAAAAACTAAAACTAAAATAGTTCGAACTTCACAAAAACATAAAAACTTAAAAATCTTTAAGTCAAAATGAATCAAATGCATATAAGACAAAAAATGAAGAACATTCATCATCATTTTGTAAATTCAAACCTTAATCTAGACTAGATCTCGAACAAAGAGCGCATGGTCTTGTTCGAAATAATGCATAGAACAAGAATTAGGAGTTTGTTAGCTTTGATGGTCAACAAATCAACACAATTTTGTCAAAATAGATTTTTATTCAAAATTGAAATCTTATGATTAAAACCTACTAAAACCTATTATTGATGCATGAAACTCCTAGATTACTTACTAGCAGTGATAGACGAACTTGCGTGAACTAGAATTTAAACTAAGCGAGCTCTAAAACTAATACCTAAGGCAAGATTTAATGAATGAATTTGCCAAAACCTAGAAAAGCCAACCTAGAATGACAAAACAAACCTAAAAAGACCATTTTAAGCCTCTAAAACATGTTTTTCTTATTCTCTCAGACCACATTATCAATGATGAATATAATTAGGACCAAAGAAATAATAAAAAAGCAAGAAACTCAGAAAATACATTGATTTTCAATCCCCAAAACTAATAATAAAAAACAAAAAGCATGCTTGAACAAAATGAGCTTCAAAATCCATCTTTTGTCATTTTAAAAGACCAAAACAATAACCGAGAACTTGGGACTATCTTGTCATTAACAGAAAGTAACCCTCTCTACTTGCTCCACATTTGGCATTTATTAAATCAAAATACCATGCAATGTAATGTATAAAGGCAATTAATAACATGTTAAAACTTTCAAAAACTTCGCATTGAACATGAGAAATCATTACAGTAGGCCTCATAGACTCCACTTTCAAGGTTTGAATGTATATACCTTCTTAGCTTAAAATTTTTCAAATCTGAATTGATTCTTGATGTTGCCTTCCTTCTTCCTTATTTTCAGACTTCATTAGACAGAGTTGAAGCTTCTAAATCCTCCTAGATTGAATCACTTGCATCTTAGTTAAAGTTTATTTCTTCTACTCTCTCTTGCCCCTCCCCTTTTTTTTTTCCTTCTGCTCCTAGATACCCCTCTTTTTATGTGGTTTTGAAATAAACTTGGAGACCAAAGTGAGGTGTTTTTGGCCTTTAGATCTATAGAGAAAGGTTTTAAAACCTTGATAAGAACCTTCTAGGGGGTTTTTAAGTGGGAGAACACGAAAAAGTTAGGTGGTTTTCTGCAAATGGGTGTCCTAGTCAAGGGTAATTAGGTTGGTCACTTTTGTGGCTTCGCTAGAGCAACTCTGACATCAACATTACATGAGATCACCTGAACTTGGTAGAGGGGGTACACACCTTTTGATTGGATCCATTATTGCTTATTTGGAGGTCTGTAGCTCCACATTCAAACGTTTGAAAATGTTTGCTCAAATAGCGTGACAACTAAAATTATAGTGCTGGTGAACTAGGGACAAGATGTTGTGGAGATCAAAGAAAAATATGGATTATAAATGTTTGAATTTAAAGACATGGGATTATAGAGGGGGTGTTTCTCAGTTGAATGATGGTGGTTGCTGCCTATGGAGTTGTAAAAAAACATCACATTCATTCGGTTGAAAGTGCCTAATTAATCAGCCAAAAACTAAAGAAGAAGATGTACAATATCTTGAACAGCACCATTTTAGCTAATCCCTACAAATTAGGGTTTTGTTTTTTATTCGGGATCTGGCAATTTGCAATTTGATCCCTATTCTTTCGATTTTGTTTGATTTTACATGTAAATTCCCCCTAAATTCCTAATATCATGCAATTGTGTCCCTGTCAAATTCAATTGTCAGCCCTAAATTTGAGCACCTTTTACAAATAGATCCTTGGTCTCTGATTTGTTCAATTGGACCCTTAAATGACCATCAAACTTCCAATTTTCTTCGATTTGACCCTTGAAGTCACGCGTGTTTTACAAGTTTGTCCTTCACGAATTGTTCATTTAAGTCCCTAATTGCTCACCAAACTTTGAAATTTATGCAATTAAGCCCTTAATATGATCGTTTAAACTTTTCAAAATCCAATTTTGATCCCCAAACTTGATTTGTTTCAATTAAGATCCGAATTGACTCCTAAAAGTTGATTTCCCTTGTGATTAAGCCCTCCATAAATTTAATTAAACCTTCCAAAATTTCAATTGAGTCTTTAAACACCTAAATAAAGCATTTTCACTAGTGGGTTCCTTTCTCAATCAAAATTTTAGGTTGCTAATTTGGACATTTTGGTCTACCAACTCTTAGTTGGCATTCCAGTCTTTCACCAACAAACTTGGACAGTTCTTTTTGGGCTTGCTTCATATGTATTCCCTTGTATATATTTTTCATTTTCTCTATTGTTTTTGGTTAAAATGGTTAGCAACATATAAAAACGCTTAAAATGAGGAAGTGTTTGTATTGAGTTTATTTTTAGCATTAACTAGTTAGTTGTTCGTATACAAAAGCTAGAAATGTATTCATATTGTTATTAAATTTGATATGTCTCAATGAATCATCTTGTTAACTCACTGATTTAGCCCCTAGCTTGAGCTAGTTTTCAAATTAAACCAAATGAGAGATGATTTATTATGACCCGGTTGACTTGGTGAGTTTATCCATATCTTGGTTGAACTAGTCACAACTCCATTTCACTTTTTAATTTTCTTTTTCAAAATGACATTGCTTAAACATTTAAAAAGATATTAAAACAACGACGATTTTGATTGATATGGATTAACCTGCGCAACTCGTAACCTAAGTTATGGGTCTGATTGAGTTTTATAACTTTCCTTTTTAAAATTTATTTATTTATTTAATTATACTATAAGAAAAATATATATTTATAAGAAAAAAATAAAATTATAGAGGAGAAAAACAATATCAATAAAAAAATATTCTTAAAAACTGTAATGATTTGAATTAAAAAGGAAAAAATATATATTTTTAATCTAAAACCTAATCTTCTTATTCTTTTGGTTCTTTTTATTTTGAGAAAAAAGAATTTTTTATGAGCAGTATTATTTTCTAACTAAAAACTTATTATGATTGTGAAAACAAGTTTTAATTAAAAAATATTAATAAGCAAATTATTAATCAATCATTTTTGTACACCTATATGAAGAGATTTGAGGACAATAAGCTTGAGAAAATTATATAAAAAATACAATAAAAATGAAATTATTTTGTTCTCAATAAATTAATGAGCCAATATTTAAAAAACATATTATGCTGATATATAATTATCCATAAAACAATCAATATTATTATTATAAATAGCCCTAATTTTCTTAAAAACAATGAAATAATTAGATAATTGATTAAATATTATTTATTAAATTAATTTAAAGAGATTATTTTGGTATGAATCCTAAAAAAAAGAGAGAAAATAATAACTAGAAAACAATGAACTATGCTTGGGTCTAGTATTCCATCCTAGGCATTTATGACCCTTGAAAAAGAAGTAAGGTGAAAAACAAGTTGAGGCCTATATGCTTAGTTGGTTTAGGTTTTTTTTTTTTTTTGAAAGGGTAAACGATATTTCATCTGTCTGTCTGTTCTTTTAAATAATTGATGAAATGTCCTATGCCGATTTACTTTCCAGCCACTAGAAATCACTTTTAGTGTCTGGAAAGTTAAGGTTCATGTTTTTTTTGCGTAAAAAACTTATTTTAAATCATATTTTCACCTAAAAACACTGAAATACAACCTAAGAACTTTAATAAAATCATTTTTCATTCCAAAACACATTTACATTTGTCCAAAAATTTAAAATTAAAAAAGAAATTTCAAGCCCCAATTTACTTTTTCAAGTCCCAATCTACCTTTTCAAGTGCCATTAATATTTTCAAGAGCTGAAAAAACTCATTGACACAAGTATTGATATTTATGGTAGTCAAAATGTGGTCACTCGATAATTTTCGTTTTCCTTTGCTATTTTTTAATAAGCCTCTCTCTCCCATAACATTTCATGGACTGAAACATAAAAAAACATTAAAGTTTCATACCATAATTTGAAACCTTTTAAATTAAATTAGACATAAAAAAAATAAAAACTTTTAGGACTATACAATACTTTTTTACGACCTAAGTAGAGTGATAAAGGTTAGTATTGTTGAGTCTATCTCTAAAATAACTAAAATAATGAAGCACCCTTTGAATTTAGTTTATTTATTAGATTATCAATCACGTTATCGCTACTACTTGGACCTCAACAAAATTTGGAATGTAAAAAAAATAATATCAGGAATTTTTTAATATTATCAATAAACTCGGTATAATAATTCAAACTTAAATTTTTTTTACCATTCTTTACTTAACCCAAATTTTAAATTAAATCATGTGGGAGTTGCTCCGACATGACCTTGTCATTCAAAAGAAAAAAATAAATTAATTTTTAATTTATTATATGATAAAAATACAAAAATTAATTTATAATAAATTCAATATTGAATGATAAAATTCAATAAAAATCTAATATTAAAGGATAAAATTAAAAAAAATAGTGTGAATTGTTAATTTTGCTTATCAATATTTGTTGCATTGAAAACTTGCATATACAAAATTCCTTATTTGATCAATCAATTTTTTAAGAAATAGTAATTTGAAACTGGACCAAGTTCTTCAGCCTGAATTGTCACAATATCAAGCCAGGGGCTTGTTTAAAAAATTGAAGCACGTAGGCATAGAGAAAACTTGTGTGCTAGGCCTTTTTTTTGGTTTATCATCGGTCCTTGTATTTTTTTAAAAGAAAAATTAGATAATTTTTAAAACTATGTATCTATCCCATAATCTAAACTCATGAACTTGACTTAAGCAAAGCACACCACCACTTGAGTTATAGCATGAAATTGTTAAGCAAATTACTATATTGTAATTTATACATCGAATTATAATTTTAGATATAGAAAAATTAAGTAAAGATTTGATTATATAAATTTCTAAAATTAACCTAAATGATATATATATATATATATATATATATATATATATATATATATATATATATATAATATAAAATAAAGAGCAAATTGATATTTTATAGGGTTTTTAAGACCACCTGTAAATGAAAGCTATATCTCTTATTTTTAGTGGATGATGAAAAATATGAGTAAAGTACAATACTGTAATATGCTTAAAACACACACAAAAAAGAGTTAGCACTATAAGATATATCAATTTCTTTTTCCTAAAAGAATTTATGAGATTTCTCACTAGTGATTCATATGGATTACCGTTAGAGTCTGAATAATTAGACGGCTTGTGATTTGAGATAACTCAACCTTTGAAGCAACTATTCAAGGTTGAAAACAAAATCTAATTTTGAAGTAATTTTTACATAAAACCCTAAAAAACTCTAGATCTGCCTAACAGAATCCTTAGAACTTCTAAAAAATTTTTAAGTTTATCTTTTGTTGTGTCTATATGTTTTGGGAAATCCAACGGTAGTAGCAGAGCTATTGTTAGACAATTATGGTTGTTAATTGCTTGTTTTAATTGTTATTGGTGTTAATTTTAAATTAATTTTATATGAAAAACTATTTCCCAAAATTAATTTTTTTAGTCCTGATTTTTTCAAAAAAAAAAATGAAACTCTATTATTCTAGCTAGATTTGACCGAATTTTTTGAATCTAGCCAGAATTTTGTAGTAATTGAACAAAACAAGGAGATATGCTATTGGTGTTGCTATGAGTAGCGCTTGGCGCCTTGTGGGCACTGCTGCACGCAGTGCCTGATGCCATGAGCACTACCGCGAGCAGCGCCAAACACTTAACGCAATGGGTGTTGCATGGCGGAGCTTTGGGCGCCATAATCGCTCTTGGATAGTAGCCATAACTGTCATTGGCTATAGTAGCAAAGAGAAGAAGGGAGAATGGCAGGATTATGATTCTGCCCCTGTATAATTACTATTATGCCACCGACACTTACAATTTATTACAAAAAGGTTTTGAGATTGTAATTTAAGTATTTACCCCTGCCTTTTTATTCTTTATTATGTTTTGGCTTTTTTTTTTTGTGAGAATTATGATCCTTCCCTCCTTATATAAAATATTGATTTTATACTTTAAAATTAAAACACAAATTAAATTAATTATAGAATTAATTTTTTAAAATGGATTAAGATTGATTTTTTGTAATATTCTAATTAGGTTAGGATTTAATTAATGCCTTGTTTGTTTCCAGGAATTCATTTTCCTGGAAACCATTTTCTCCACTTTCCCATGTTTGGTAAACATAAGGAAAGTTGGTCAAGGAAATTGAATTCCAGTCAAAGGAAAAAAAAAGGCTTTACGGCAGGAAAGTGTTTTCCTTTCCTTATTCTAAGGAAAACACTTTCCTTTTCTTGGTTGACAAAACGTACACTGTCCAAAATACAAATTCCTAACTCTTTTTCTCTCCCAAATTGTTTACGCAGAACAATTGAAGCATCTCTCAGCTTTTTTCCAGGTAATTTTTTTCCTCAAATGTCTTTATTTATCTTATGTTTTCATCCTTTTTATTTTTAATATGTAATTATAATAATGACATAAATCTTGTGATATATTTGCTGTGTTTTTTTCCTGGTTTATCTTATTAATTTTACTGCAACCCATACTCCCATGCTCTGTGTAAACCCAAACCCCTGGGAAGGCAACCCATTCAACCACAACAAACCCAAACCCCTGGGAAAAATCAACCACAACAAACCTAAAATTTTTCCCAGAAACCAAACACAGACCCATACACAAACACAGCAAACTCCAGAGAATCACCATTCCTTCGTTTCGCCACTTAAAGAATCATAGCAAACTCAAAGAATCACCATTCTTTCATTAAGTCGAAGGCGCCCTTAATTTCACCATTCCTTCCCTGCCAAGCCACCTCTCTTCGCCAGGCAACCCATACACAGCAAACCCAAACCCCTGCATTTTTCCCAGAAACCAAACACAGCAAACCCATACACAACAACCCATACACAGCAAACCCAAACCCATTTTTCCCAAGCTATGTTTTTTTCACAGAAATCGGGTTTGCTGTGTTTTTTTCACAGAAACCAAACAAAACATTTTGTTTGGTTTCTGTGAAAAAAACACAGCAAACCCATGCTCTGTTTCTCCTTTTGTTTAATCAAAAACATATGCTTTCAATTCCCCTCCATCTCTTCATCTTTCTCTCCTTTTCTTCAATTGCTTCTTTTCCAGTAGAACCCGACCCACCCGATGTCCCCTTCCCAAATCTGCTACCTTGGGCTCTCCTTCTCCTTCTCTTATGCTTTCCTTCTCTATTGATGAGTTGATGATATGTGTTTCTTATGCTTTGTGTGTTTCCTGTGCTTTCTGGGTGTGATGTGTGTGCGTTGATGATGATGCATAGTTATGTTGTGTGCGTTGATGATGATGATGGTGCACAATAATGAAAGGGGAATTGGTTTGGGTAGAAATCTTGACTGTGAAATATTATACTCTTTGATGATGATGATGGTGCACAATAATGAAAGGGGAATTGGTTTGGGTAGAAATCTTGACTGTGAAATATTATACTCTTTGATGATGATGATGCTCCACAGTAATGAAAGGGGAATTGGTTTGGGTAGAAATCTTATTTAGACAGTGAAATATTATGTGCGTTGATGATGATGATTATACACAATAATAAAAAAACTGAAATGGTTTGGGTAGAAAACTTGAGTCCATTAAATATTTATATACAGAATTCATTAATAAATTATTGTATTGTTTGTTTTGGGATACAGAATTCATTATATAATTATTTCCTTTAAGGCATTATTTGTGTTGGGAATCAGCTTCTTTGAGCATAATTTATTGTATTGATTATGTAAGTATTTTATATGCTTTTTTAATGTTTATTTCCCCAAATTTTTAGGTTTTGTTAGCAGAAAACTTCACTTTTTTGTTATGGATAGTAAGATTATTCATGCAGCATGTATGAGAGTAGCTGTAACTGTGATAGCTACAGAGGTAGCTATTATTGAACAAGAAAAAAATAGAAATTATATACCAAGAGAACCACGTATAAATGCAATTGCTCAATGATAATTCTATATGGATAATATTTTGAATCGAGGTGATATACATTGTGTTGAACAAATTCGTATGAAACCAGTTGTCTTATATAAATTGTATGATGTTCTCACAAGTCATGACCTATTATGATCAACTCAAAATATGTCTATTAGGGAGCAAGTAATTGTGTTCTTACAAATTACAAATTATAGGTCAAAACCAAAGATTTCATTTTATTAGTGGTATATACTATAGGTCTGTTGAAACTATTCATCGTTACTTTAAAATTGTTTTAAAAGCAATTCTTAAGTTATACAAACACCTAATTAAAGACCTAGGGGATACAGTTCCCGCAAAGATAATGAATAATCGAAAATTCTATCTTTATTTTAAGGTATGAGAACAATACCAATATTTTTATACATTAATTAATTACATCTAAAAAAAAGGTTATAAATTATTTTTTCATGTTTATATAGGATTGTGTGGGAGCAATTGATGGTACCCATGTTCCTGCAAATGTTCCTGTTGAGATTCAAGGAAAGTTTTGAGGTCGAAAAGAATGAACAACACAAAATATTTTAGCAGCTATAACTTTTGATTTGAAGTTTATATATGTTTTAGTTGGCTGGGAAGGAAGTGCACATGATTCACGGGTTTTAGGTGATGTATTATCAAGACCTAGTGGTCTAAAAATTCCAGAAGGTATATAATAAAGTATTTCTTATATGCAATAAACATATAAAATGTTTAATTAGCTAAAGATAGTAATAGGTTTTTTTTTCTAATTTGTAGGGAAATATTATCTTGGTGATGCTGGTTACGGTATTCGAAAAGGAATCATTTCTCCTTTTCGTGGAGTTCGATATCACTTGAATGAGTTTACAGAACATTCACCAGAAAATAAAAGGAGTTATTTAATCTTGACACTCTTCGTTGAGAACTGCTATTGAGCGAGGGTTTGGCATTTTGAAGAGTCATTTTAGATCAATTGATGGAAAATCTTTTTGGTCTTATGAAACACAAGTAGATGTTATACTTACATGTTGTATTATTCATAATCACATCATGGGAGTTGATCCAAATAACTTTCTTATGGAAGAAATATGTTCGGAAAGTGAACCAATTAGACGAATAATCAACTTAAATCAACGGGAGGAGAGGGAAGAGAATAACGAGTGGATAACAAAAAGAGAAATGGTTGCATCAATCATGTGGAATGATTATAACACTCAAAGAAACTAGTAATTGAGTGTTAATTATATGTGTTTGTTTTTATTATGTCTTGCCAGAGTTTGTATTATCTTTATTATGTATTTGGATTGTTTATTGACTTTATTATAATTTCTTATGTATTTTATGTATTCTCTTTTAAATATTAATTGTAGTTTTTAAATTTAATTTATTAAATCTAAATATTGTATGATTATATTTTGTATAAATTTGTAACATTTTTTTTTTTTATAGAAATGAGTAACACACAAAATCAAAAATGCAAGGGCAAACACTTTACATGGTCTAAACCTATGTCTCACATGCTACTTGAGATATTAGCTGAGAAGGCACTTAAAGGAAACAAACCTTTTTTCACCTTTGGAGCAGAATCTTTTGTTAAGGTGGCTACAGAAATTAGTCAAAAATTCAACGTACAATGTGAGCCTAAGTATGTTGACAATCATCTCAAAACTGTGAAAAAAGAATGGGGAATAATAACCAAGCTTAAAAATAAAAGTGGCTTTGGTTGGGATGATTGTTTGAAGATGATTACAGTTTCGAAAGATGTTTATAATGAAGACGTGAAGGTATGATAAATATTATACTCTTCGTAATTTTTATATTTACTTTGGTTTCCTAAATGTTATACAAGGAACTAAAAAATTGCATATTCTAAACTTTATGAACAGGTATATCCCAATCATGACAAGTATCTCAACAAAAAACTTGTTGTTGGAAAAGATATGGCAATCGAAAATTATGCCAAATCATATGTTGATGTCAACTTGGAAGAGAATACTGAAGAGCAATCAATTTCAATTGAAAATGAAGAGGAATATGAAGAAATTTCAAAAGGAAAAGAGACATCTTTCTCTAGTACACAAAAGAGGCAACATAGGAAGAGAAATCGCATGTATGAAGATGATAGTGTTGAAAAGTTGTCTAAAAAGATTGGAGATGTAGCATTTGCAATCTAAAGCCTCAGCAAAAATCAACTTGATGTTAATGAGCTATATACAGAAGTGATGAAAATTGAAGGTTTTGATGAGATCACTCTTGGGGATGCATTTGATCACTTGGTTCAACATGAAATGTTGGCAAAATTATTTATGGTAAAAATGTTAATTTGAGGAAAATTTGGATTTAGAATTTTGTGAACCAACGCTGCTACAGGCCTGATTGCTAAGATGATTTTATTATAATAAGAAAGTTTATGTTTATTATTTGACAAGTATGTTTACTTGTTTAATTTGGTCTAGCATGTTTATGTTTGTTAATTTGAACTAATATATATGAGTATTACATTAAAACTTAATATTTATGCATGACTATGTTTGATGTAAGATATTTATATATATTTTTTAATGCTTATTTGATATATATATTAAAGGGATATTACAGGGATAATTGTCTATACCCGTAAAAAAAAAAAACAATCTTTATCCAAAAAATCTATCAAGATATTTTTGTATTTATTTTTTTTAAAAAAAATCTTCATACCAAAAAACCCAAATATCTAACTCTTACTTAATACCATAAACTAATTTGGCTTTCTTCATATGAAAAAAAAAACATATTTTAAGCTTTTAAAATTGAAAAAAAATTAATAGGTTTTATTTATGAAAAATTTCACAAGGTTATATCTCTGTAATATTATATGACATATATAGTTATATTTTATAAAATAAGCTATATATGAATATAAGTTATAATAATAAAAAAATTCATTATTATACTTTTTAGATTTTATTCTTTTATTGTAAGTGATTAAATATTTATATTTAATATTTTTCATATATTAGATAAATTTGAAAAAAAAATTAATTCATTAATAAATTATTTTCCAGTTCATTTTTCATAACATAACTAAACACTGGAAAGTGTTTTCTAGTTTATTTTCCATAACACTACCAAACATCGGAAAGTAATTCACTTTTCAGGAATTCACTTTTCAAGAAAATCACTTTATAAAAAGAAACTACTTTCTTGCAAACAAACGGAGCCGAAAATGTTTAATTAAATAATATTTTAAGCCATGAAGTTTTATTTATTTAATTCTAAAATAGTTTAGGGTTTTAATAAGAATTTTGATATGATTAATTTTCTTATTATTTTTTGATATATTTTTTCCAAGATAATTTATATTAAATAAATTTTATTATGTTTGAGAAATTATCAAATTGGATTTTATTTAATATTTCTAAATGATAGAAATGTTATTTTAAAAATTACATATAAAGTCAATAATTAGAATTGAAGTATGCAATAATTTTATTATGCATGTTAAAATGTTATTATGCATGATAGATGATTATGGACATTAAAAATCAATGTGATTGTGTTTTTATGGTTGAATGGTTGTAATAATAAATAAGGTCTCCATGTCCTACTCAAATGTAACTTTAATTTTCTTATTCAATTATGTAAATATTATATAATTTAAAAATATATAAATTTAGATAAGAAAATTATTTTTTAAACCAATACAAAGAAATAATGGTGGTGAAGGCTACAACCATGATACATGCAAAAAACTTTGAAAATTTACAACAATTACCTAGGTTTTGACCATTTAATTCCCTTTGATATCTCAAGAGAATTAGTTTGGAATAACATGTAAGAGGTGTATGTTTATATATAATTACTATATATGATATATATCACTAATATCATGGAATGAAACTTAATTAAAATAATAAATATTTCGTTGATATATTAAATACATGTTACGAACATGAATTATTACCTTTCTATTTTATATACTTAAAACCAGAGTTCTATTCATGAATAACGAATATGTTTTATGCTATAAAATTAGATCCTACATAATTAATTTATATAATTTAGATAAATTATTTATGATCATATAAAATTAGAGGTATTAAATAGGTGAAATATATTTAATACATTTAAACAAAGAGTTGTTATCTAACTTATCTAGAAATCACATAAAAATATGATTAATAATCTATAATATCTATCTAATTTAATTTAATTTAATTTATTAAATTATTTAAAAATATATAAATTAAATAGATACCAGCCCAATAGAAAGGCTAAAAGGAAAAAAATCCATCACTCTCTCCCTTGTTAATAATAATCGGCTAAACAGCCATGAGGGAAAAAAAAATGAAAACTTTCTATTTTCTCTCTAAAATCTCCAAAATTCCTTCTTCAAGCGAAAAACCCATGAATAGTTCTTGATGATTTGTGAAGAAAACACAAGATTGAAGAGAATTTGGAAAGGAAAAGGAGAGAAATGGCTATGGAAAGTGAAGAGTGAGAAAGAGGAGATTGAAGAGAAAGAAGAAGGAATGGTTGAATTCTTGCAAATTTATTCTTGATTGCTATCATATCTCATAGTCTTGAATGCTCCTTAACTTATAGATGCGGGAATTCTACGTTGTTTTATTATACTCGCATCTGTTTAATCGCTGGAACTTTTGATATTCTGCTCGTGCTTTCCTTGATCAACTAGTGTCTTCCTAAGTCACAGGACATGTACTAATTACAATGTCACAGATTTTTCTTCAGATTTGGTGCGTCTATCAGCTGAACTGCCTAATGAATCTGCAATGCTTCTGACTTCTGCAATCATTGCCACCACATCATTTAGCCTGTTAATTGCTGAGCCGACTCCCTGTTTCAAAGGTGATGCTAATGTCAGCATTATTCTCAGGAGTAAAGAATTTGTTAACTGCAGTGGTGCCTGCGTGCTGCAGCAATGGGGAACGAGCAAGCACATCGTGCTTGGTTTGCCCCATAGATGTATGGAGTGCATGCACAGCCCTGATTGCAGCGTTACAGCAGCTGGCTTTTCTACAGGAAATGATTCCATGTAGCACAACTTTGTAGAGTTGTGAATGATCAAATTCATGAAAGTTAATTAATTTTCATACCACACCAGCTGCCCCTGCTGTGATGGCCATT
>Ga0325405_1004393_pt1 | contig 14416 bp, 5 predicted proteins | sample PopdelMetagenome_21_FD_205663 | JGI IMG/M metagenome (GOLD analysis project Ga0325405, IMG submission 205663) | Populus deltoides microbial communities from Bellville, Georgia, United States - Xylem-Control-R2 | ecosystem: Host-associated > Plants > Phyllosphere > Stem > Wood/Secondary xylem... | reverse complement strand
CAGTGATTAGTACCTAATCAAGAAGATTAATGAATAATTATCCATAATCAAATGCTTTCACGTACATAAATTTGTTCCAATTTGACCAAGAAAATAAATAAAAACTCAAATTCAATCTTAATCACAACATCAAAAATTAAATAATAAAAACTGGATTAAAAATAAATTATTAATTATTCAACAGACTCCATGAATCCAACAAAACAACCTTAATTGCTCCTCACTTATGCAATTAGGATATTGGCAATATGCCTTTTAAGATTCCAACAAAACAACCTTAATTTAGATACACTTCTAAATAAGATCTTTTTACTAAAGATTATGTAACTCAAATATATCTCAACAAGATGAACCTAAACTCTAGATTTTGGGAGGAACTTCAAATGATAAAAAGGAGAAGAAGAATACTAAAAAAAAAAAGGTAAGGAAGAGTGTGTGAAATCTGAAAAATTCTTAGATTAAACTCTTCTTCCACTCTCCTTTTATAGTGAATTTTAAAAGTTAAGAAATTGAAGAATTAATTCTCACTATTATCAACCTTTAATTAACCACCATAAATCAAGAATTAAATCTATAAAAATCAAGGGTTTTTTCATATTAATTTTTCATTCAACCATAATTTGTTTAATTAAAACAAATTTCTAGTAGGTTTTTTGACATAATATTAGAGACTTGATGACTAAACAATCATGAGTTTAAATTTCATCCCTTTTTAATTAATACAAATAAACACAAAGAAGTATAAACCTATATAAATTTTAAGTTTTAAACCTTTTATTATTGAACAAATATGTTAAATCTTGGTAGGAGATAAAAAATTTCAAATCATGAATAATTTATTCTCCCTTTCCAAATCATATGATACGACAAATATGTTTTTAAGGGACTTAAAAACATTCAATAACCTTATGTAAAACAATTCATGTAAGGTGAGATCATACATAACTTTTTCTTTAGCGAATTTGATACTCATGGAGGCAGCTAGTGAAAGAGATTGGGATTCACCCTTAGAGAGGAAGTAAATCTTAAGAAGATTTCGTTTTTCATTGGGAATGAGAGCATCTGTAATCACAATAAAATAAGAAGATTAATGAATTAAACCATTTGCAATAATTTCTTCTCCCTTTCCAAATCATATGATGCGACAATATTGTGGGCTCTCCTTGCTAGCTAGTGTGCAGGTCCTGTAGATATTGACACTTCAGTGGAAACTGTAATATCTCACATCGACAGGTGAGGACTTAAAGAATTGTCTTATATGAGCATGCTCACTTTGACCTTCCTTACTTTTCGCTACCGCAGCAGTCAGGCGTGTTTTGAGGCCATGTGTAGCGGTCAAGAACAAATCCGTGAAGCCTGTAGGCCAAAACGGACAATATCTTGCTAGTGGGGTGGGGTGTTATATTTGGTATCAGAACCTGACTCACTGATTGTCCGATGGTGCCGACGGGTCGTCGGGCTCCTTAATAGAAGTGGATTGTAATATCTTATATCGGCGGGTGAGGACTTGAAAGAGAGCCTTATATGAGCAGGTTCACCTTGACTAGTCGAATGCGTTTTGAGACTATGTGTGACTGCCAAGAACAAATTTGTAAGGCTTGTGAGCCAAAACGGATAATATTTTCCTAGTAGGGTGGGGTGTTATAGAAACTTTCTAAACTTTCTAATGTTATAGGAACAGGTAAAGCAAGGTGCCGGAACCATCTTTTCTTTTCATTGTCTTTCAGGCTCTCCCTTGTCATAACAAAAAAAAAAATTCATATTATCCAAAAAAAAAAAAAACAAAAAAAAAAATCGAGTTACGTTTTTACAGCCAAGCTAATATAAAATATCAGCCACCTCATTTCCTTCGCTTAAAACACAGGACACAGAAACTCAGTTTAAGGGACTTGAAAACATTCAATAAACTAATATAAAAAGCTTCACCTAAGTTCTAAAATCTTAAATTGAAACAGATGTTTGATATACTAGTGATATTATATTAAAGAGCTTTTATTTGAAATACTGTATTGGATAATAATATAAAAATACATTTTTTCTCCTAACCACTTAAGTTTTTACGTCTATACCAAATTTTACTGCAAACATTTTAAGAATAAAAAATCATTATTTTCATTTTATGCTTATTTACCTCAAAATTTTAAGAAAATTTTGTTTTATACTTTTATTTGTATTTTTATTTTTATCACTTTTTTAATACAAAAAGATATTTGAACTCAAGACTTTCTTTTGTAAAAATAAATAAATAGAGAACCTACTTGAAGTTTAACTCACTACTAGTAAATTAATAAATACAAATAAAAATATCAACCGAATTTTTTTATCGATATATTGCGATGACCTTTACCGACATAATCAGCCCTTTTATTTCTTCTTATTTCTTATGCATTTTTTCTTGCATCGAACAACCACCCCTCCCTTCTAATCTCAACACAATTCAACTTCTCACAACAAATTCAGCCACCTCAATACTCAATTTGCTAATATATGTGTTTTAATTCAATTTGTTTTTAGGATTCTCTTTTTTAAGTAAGTAAATCTATCTTTTTTTTTATTTGAACTCAATTTTAAAATGTTATTTTTTTCATATTTTTGTAGTATATGTATAATTTTTTTGTGTTTACCTATTTTATAGGTTTTTCTCATACATTTATTGTATGGATTTATGATTTGTACATGCTAGGATTTGTTTTAGATTTTATAAAATTGTATTTATTTGTAAATTGATGAAACTTATGTCAAATGTTTTGTGATGAAATAAATAATGATTTATTTAACGAGTCCGTTTTATATTTTATCAATTTTATTGATGAGTTGAATTTTTTGTTAAAGGTGTAGAAATTACCAACTAGAGTTTTTTTGACGGACTATTTTTGTCCATGAGCCCATCAATGAAGGATACACCGACGAACTTTGAGTGTAAATACCGATGAAAATATCTTTCAGTAAAACTGTTAAATTTGATAGTGACTATAACTCATTATAGAATTTCATATGGCTCTTATTGTCCATGCTATTTTTTTATATTTCACTAAATTTTGCTTTTGAAATCAAATTTTGTACATATATTGTTAAGTTAAATCAAATTCATATACTTTTAGAAAAAAAAAATTGAAGTTAACAAAATAAGAAGGCATTTTATGCTAGTTTTTGTTATTTTTACTGATACAACCTGAAGGATTTTATGGGCAAATTAATGAATTAAAGGATTTTTTTAGAAAGAATTTGATAGAGCCCATATATTTTTTAAATGAACGTGCCCATTTAAAACTGATGTCACAAAACGATATTATTGGAGCTTCAATCCTGCTCATCATGGTTCAGTGGTAGCCTTTATCGATAGTCTATGTTCTCCTTGTATTGGGAATGAGGGCAAATATATATCACAATTAGCTGTGAATATTAATGGGTGGAGCAATCAGCTGTGTTTTTCATTAATTTGTATCGATAGTTTCTTTTTTTTTTTAATTTTAGTTATTGTTCTTTTAATTTTTTCAGCGATAACTTAGAATTTTATTCCATAGTATTGATTTTCAATTTAAAGTCAGAATATTCTCAAACCCTTCATATATGTGACATCATGCAAAAGAAAAATAAATTCTAATGTATAAAACAGTGCCAGCATAATTTGAAAGAAATAAAGTTTGATGATGAAATTCATATTACAAAAATTTATTGTTCCAGTTGATAATTGAAAAGAAGTAGCTAAACACTAGGAGAAGAGATCTCCCAAACTTATTGTGCAAAATGCCTCAGGCAGTGGAGGCCACTTAGCTGTAAGATCCAAATAAATTTTTTCCATTGTAGGCCGAGATTGGGGATTGGGATGCAAGCATGCAAGTGCAATTTTCATCATGTGGACAACGCCCTCGGCTGCTCCTTTTTTAGGAAGAGAGATGCGTTGGTCTAACACATCCTTCAATAGTGCATGTTGAGCAATCGGTGGCATCGATGATGACGACGAAGATCCTGGTGATAAGAGTGCTGAAATGAGGTCGCCTGGGTGCCTTCCTGTCATCACCTCCATTGTTACCACTCCGAAGCTATAGACATCACATTTTTCAGTCACTTTCATTGTGTAAGCTAGCTCTGCCAAATTAAAAAAATTGATTATGCTTAGTTTTTATCAAATAGTTGAACAAAAAGACATCAACTTGATGTTGAAATAAAGCTACGCACCTGGAGCAGTATATCCAAAAGTACCTGCAAATGAGGTCCAATTGGATGAGTCAGGCACCAACATTCTAGCTGTGCCAAAGTCAGAGACATGTGCCTCATATTCCAAATCCAGGAGGACATTATTGCTGGTAATGTCTCGATGAATGATCGGAGGAGAGCAAGAATGGTGTAGATAGGATAAAGCTCCAACCACCCCTTTCACAACATTTAGCCTTTTCATCCAATCGAACTCAATTGCTTGTTCCTCACTGGTTATAATCTTTCTCAAGCTTCCTCTTTCAATGAACTCATAAACCAAAAAAGAATGCTTTGCATGTGAGCAAAATCCATACATTTTCACAATATTTCGATGTCGAATATTTGCCAACACACAAACTTCCTTTTCAAAAGCTTTAAAATCGGACAACTTTTCTGTTTGTGACCGGTGAAGTTTCTTCACAGCAACCACCTGTTCTGTTGGCATCACTGCTTTATAAACAGTTCCATATCCTCCTTCGCCAATGCAGTAGTTGGAGTTGAATTCCTCTGTAGCTTCAACGATATTCTTATACAACTTCTTCCCATCATGGCCCAATATCGTGAATATGTTTCGATCTTGTTCATTTTCTGGCTCAGTGTTTCTCTTCCTAGCTCTTTTGCAGAGAATGAATAAAGCTCCAATCACAACAAACACTAAAAGCAAGCTTCCTAAAAGAGGGAGTACAATCAAAAGCACAAGCTTGTTGCTCTTTCTCTTAACAGTTTTGCTGCTTGTTGGAAGATTGCACGGCTTTAGACCACTGGCGTTGCCACATATACCCATATTATCCCTTAATGCCTCAAATGAAGCGTTGTGGAAGGCTTTGATATCGGGAATGGGGCCTTGTAGCTTATTGGATGATATATCCACAGTTGTTAAGCTTAGCATGTCTTTGAAAGTGCTCGGAATCCGTCCAGAAAGCATGTTGTGAGAGACATTCAGAGTTTCCAACTTTTGCAGTTGCCCAAGTTGCCTCGGTATCTCTCGAGTCAGGAAATTGCAGCTAAGATCAAGATCTTGAAGATAAAGTAGAAAGCCTATCTCACCTGGAATGCTTTCTCTAAATTTATTGCCGCTGAGGTTCAGCAACAATAAATTTGAGCATTCCCCAAGTTGTTTTGGAATCAATCCACTCAGATTATTAGATGCTAAATTAAGGGTTTGAAGATTGGAAAGCATCTTAATATCTAAGGGAATGGCACATGAAAGAAGGTTGTTGTTAAGAATAAGCTTGTACAACAACTTCAACCCCCCTAAATCTTTTGGGATGGTTCCTTTTAACTGATTTGATGACAGATCTATCAAGTGTAATTGAGTAGCCTTCCCAAGCTCTGGTGGTATCTCACCAGAAACATTATTGTTTGAGATTTTAAGGCTTGTCATGTTACGACAATCTCCCCATTTTGAAGAAAGCTCACCATAAAAATTATTGTAACTCAAATCAATATAATCCAGATGTGGATAGACACCAAAAACCTCAGAAATATTTCCTGTTAATTGATTCCAATCAAGTCTTACTCGGTATAAACTAGTACAGTTTTTCAAGCTTTTCGGGATTGAACCTGAGAAATAGTTGTCGGAAGCTGTAAAGCTTTCCAATCCTCCTCCATGGCATAAATCCAGTGGCAAATGACCCGTGAATTCGTTGTTATCCAAAGACAAAGTATTCAAATGGGTGAGATTGTTCATCTTTAAGGGCAATGGGCCGTGAAGTTTGTTCTCAAGTAATATCAAGTCCACAAGCGATTTAAGTTGTCCTATTTCTGAAGGAACACATCCAGATAAATTATTTTGACTTAGAGCAAGTTCAGTGAGCATTGTCATGTTTCCGGTAGAAGAAGGGATGGGACCTGAGAGTTGGTTCTCAGAAAGGTAAAGGGAAGATAAGTTTCTCAAGTTTCCAATGGAATAAGGGATTCCTCCAATTAAAATATTTCTTGACAAGTCAAGTTCATTGAGAGACTTTAGCAACCCAATTTCTTGAGGAATAGAACCAGAGAATTTGTTATCCCAAAGATAGAGTATGGATAGGTTTGTCAAGTTTCCAATAGAGAAGGGGATCAAACCAGTGAGATTATTTTGTTGTAGTGATACATGAACGAGCATGGTCATGTTTCCAATAGAAGAAGGGATGGGACCTGAGAGTTGGTTTTGATAAAGGTAAATGGAAGATAAGTTTCTCAAGTTTCCAATGGAATAAGGGATTCCACCGGTTAAAATATTATTTGACAAGCCAAGTTGATTGAGAGACTCTAACAACCCAATTTCTTGAGGAATGGAACCAGAGAGTTTGTTATCCCAAAGATAGAGTATGGATAGGTTTGTCAAGTTTCCAATAGAGAAGGGGATCAAACCAGTGAGATTATTTTGTTGTAGTGATACATGAACGAGCATGGTCATGTTTCCAATAGAAGAAGGGATGGGACCTGAGAGTTGGTTTTGAAAAAGGTAAAGGGAAGATAAGTTTCTCAAGTTTCCAATAGAATAAGGGATTTCATCGGTTAAAATATTATTTGACAAGTCAAGTTCATTGAGAGACTCTAGCAACCCAATTTCTTGAGGAATGGAACTAGAGAGTTTGTTATCCCAAAGATAGAGTCCAAATAGGTTTGTCAAGTTTCCAATAAAAGAAGAGATGGGACCAGAGAGTTGATTTCTAGAAAGACTAAGAAAATATAAATTTCTTAATTTTTCAATTTCATGTGGGATGGTCCCAGAAAGAGAATTGTTCTGAAGGTCAAGAATAGAAAGATTGGGGAAGGACGAGAAGTTGAAATCATAAAGCGTACCTCTCAAGCCACAGTCTGCAAGGCTCAAATTGGTGACGCTTCCAGAATTGTCACAAGTGATTCCAATCCAGTTAATGCATGGGCTGATGCCGGCCCAAGAAGAAAGGAGAGATTGGCTTTGGTTGTCAAGACTGGCTTTCCATTTGAGAAGAGCCTCAGCTTCTGTATTATTACCAAATAGTGAAGTTGTGGAGGAAGCATGTTCAGCTAAAGCAAAGAAAGAAGAAAAGTTGAATATGTGAAGGAGCAAAAACAGGATGCGGAGAAAGAACAAGAAGAATGGTTTGTTTAGTAAGGACGTCTTCATGGTGTGTTTTCAAGAGATATAGGATATGGTTTGCTATGATAGATTAGGCTCTTCCATGGAGAGGTATTTATAGGTTGGAAAACATGATTGGGATTTTAAAAAAAAAAATCATTGAATATTACATCTCTTCTCTAATTAAATTGAAATTAACTATGCTAGTGATAGTGCATAAAATTTAAATAAATAAATTTATTATTATTTTCAAACACGGACCACTTAGATATACTTTTTGAGTACCATACAACATTTTCTCCTCATTTCTACAATGAACGGTCCCTTTCCAATTAAAAAAAAAAAAAAACTAGTTTTTTCTAGAAAAAAATTCAAGCTTATCATTCAATGAGCCCAAGACATAACCATAAAAAAATAATTTTGCCTAGGACACAACTTACTAGATACTGCTAATACACAGAGGTTGTGTCATTTTTTTCAACCAATGAAAATAGAAATATTTTTATCTTTATGCGATTGATCAATTATTTTAGAAAAAATAAATTAATATATTTTTAGATTTTAGATTCTGTCTTTAATATGTTTTTCTTAACCTAATTGATCCCAATTTGTTGTTAGAGTAAATTATAAATTAATCCCTCTGTAAAATGAATTAAATACCCCCCTGGCTCGAAAATATTAATTAATCTCTTGACCAATGTTGACTATGCTTGATTGAATTTTTTTGTTCTAGAAAATATCCTCTTTTTCTCATTAATTTTTCCATCTTATCTTATTTTTCCCTTTGACTATTTCATATAAAGAAATAAAATAAATTGAAAAAGACCATGAAATGGAGAACAGGATCAAATTACAAATAGATTTTCATAGGGATTAATTATTTATTTTCAAAGCTATTTCCAATAGGATTTAGCGTCTCGCAAGTGGGTATTTACAACAGTTTGGATGAAAATTATGACAAAAGAATGAATTGGAGAATGATCATAAATTTAGAGAATGATTGAGAAAAAGTATAATTGTAGAGACACATTAGAGAATTTTAGTCTTAAATAAATGGAGAAGATGAGTAATTTCTCATTTTTTTTACTTGTTAAATAAATGAGTAACAGTGAATAAATGAACTGAGTTTTTTTCTGAATAATTATGTACAATAAAAATATCCATAATATTTATAACGATTCAAAAAAATATTCTGAATTAAAAATTTAAAACTATGATGATTGCTCTCGTGCTTGACACGGTTGTCAATTTTATGATAAAATTCCAATTCAACTTTCTTTCCCCTTTCCATATCATAGTTTGCGACATTAACTGGAAAGTCCTACGTTCACATGCACACTGCCTTGTGTATAGCATGAAGGGATAAAGGTCTCTACAATGTCAAGTTGTAACAACTCGGTTTTTCAAGCTTAAAACAACAGTATTTTTTTTTATACTAGACACACATTGTGTCGGTAATCGACGAACATGTTCCCTTTACATCATCAATATATAATCCATACATCAACAACAATCAACATTTCATTTAAAAGTGAATCTTACTTAAACTCATAATATTATGTTTACATGATTAGAAGTTCACATTTAAAATATACATGCATAGTCATGAGTTTGTATTCTATCCTACAAATAGTTATCATGAATTTAATCTAAAAGGATTTAATAATAATTATACATTCAATACATTGATTCATATAAATACATCATGATTTAGAATGCAACTACATGATTCCTTGCAAAAGTAGGTTCCCGTGTATCGGGTTTTCTAGGCACCTTGTTGGTATGACATCCCTACTGCAGTACAAAACATTTACAAGAATGCAATTATTTAATAATAATAATAATAATAATAACAATAACAATAACAATAACAATAACAATAAGAAAATGATCTGACAGTTTAATGAAGTATTAACATTATCTCATGTTTGAAGCGTGATATTTGTAGTTCCTTTATGTTTTTGGTATACATAACTTGCATTACATATATATGTACCAATTCTTGCAATCAACTATAATCTTAAATCCGGCCATCCTTTTAAGACATCATTTGTCGATGTTAACTATTCACTCACCTCGGTCATCCCCTTCGAATTCCATTAGCCAAAACTAATCAACCGTTTGTCCCGGTCATCCCTTCTGATGCCATTAGCCGAAGCTAATTATTCATTTATTCCGGTCATCCATTCGAATGCTATTAGCTGAAGCTAATCAATCGTTTGTCCTGGTCTTCCCTTCGGATGCCATTAGCCGAAACTAATCATTTGTTTGTCCCGATCATCCCTTCGGATGCCATTAGCCGAAGCTAATCAATCGTTTGTCCCAGTCATCCATTCAGATGCCATTAGCCGAAGCTAATAATTCATTTGTCCCGGTCATCCATTCAGATGCCATTAGCCGAAACTAATCAATTGTTTGTCCCGGTCATCCATTCGGATGCCATTAGCCGAAACTAATTATTTGTTTGTCCCGGTCATTCCTTCGGATGCCATTAGCCGAAGCTAATCAATCATTTGTCCTAGCCATCCATTCAGATGCCATTAGCCGAAGCTAATAATTCATTTGTCTCGATCATCCATTCAGATGCCATTAGCCGAAGCTAATCAATCGTTTGTCCCGGTCATCCATTCGGATGCCATTAGCCGAAGCTAATCAATCATTTGTCAACATTTAAGCATTTGGCAATTTGATATCTGAATTAACACAATATGACAACGTTCATGATAAGGTAGTTCATTGTTCAAGGTCATCTCTTCAGATGCTATTAGCCAAAGCTAATCAACCATTTGTCAACATTTAAGCATTTGACAGTCTGGTATCTGAATTAACACAATACAGTAATATTCATGATAAAGTATTTTTTATTATTCAACATTATTTAAAAGGAAGGTGAAAGTCACCTACCTGCAGTAGAAGCTCTATTCGTGCTCCCCTATTGCTGCTGTTGCACCACACCTGTGGTCCCTCCTGCAATCACAGACCCATCTCATAAATTTTCCTCATTCAATGATATGTTTTATAATAATCATATCAATAGCTAATAAATCTTTCTTTCAATCATTTCTTTCTTTATATCTTACGTTTTTTCTCATTACACCTATTAATGTTGTCATCCTTTATCCAACCATAGTTATCATTCCTTCAGTCCGATATTATAAAGAATCCATATTCATCAATTACTCATATGTTACTTTCTTATGCATGTTCATTTTCTCATAATAACATACATACATATATCATGTATATTTTCAGAGTTAGTATCTCAATGTGCAAGTGTTCGTATAACTCAATTCTTTTATATAGTATTCACGTGAAAGTCTACTGTTACTATCTAACTTTGAACTGTTACTGTCTGACTTTGAACTGTTACTGTTTAACTTTTCCAACTGTTACTGTCCGACTTTGAACTGTTACTGTTCACTTTTCCAACTATTAATGTCTGACTTTGAACTGTTACTGTCTGACTTTGAACTGTTATCGTTTGACTTTTCCAACTGTTACTGTCTGACTTTGAACTGTTACTGTTTGACTTTGAACTGTTACTGTCTGACTTTTCCAACTGTTACTGTCTACACATTAAACTGTTACTGTCCAACTGTTACTGTCTAGACATTGAACTGTTACTATCCAACTGTTACTATCTAGACATTGAACTGTTATTGTCTGAACACTCATCATATTTTTAACTATATCTAGACTTATAGAACTTTGTTTCAAGCGAGATTAGTCTCGTTAGAAAGCTAATACACGAGGCTACAAGTTCTTTGAAAGAAGGAGAACTCAGTTCTGCCTTTGAGATAGTCAAAATTACTCGTCAACAAACACTACCCTACAAGGTCTGTCAAGACCCAATCTCGGTTGATGACCCATAGCTGGGGTTCCACAGCTCAATATTGAGCAAGACCAATTTCTTAGTTAGCTAACATCCAAAACTACAATTACTATGAGAAACTTGATCCTAATTCTCTTATCCTTCTACTCGAATTCTCTTCAAAAGTTAGGAGACGAATCTGTCCAGATTCATCAACCTTTCCATTTACACACAACATTCGCAATTTAACTTTTTCTCTATCATCTCAACCCCTGGCCATATCACATATCGTTTAAGACTGTAAAAGACAATATCTTTATAAGAGTCAATTTATCTTATTTATTTCAATCTTCCCTCTTAACATCAAAATAAAACATTCTTGTCGATTTTACAAACTTTCCGAACAATATTCTTCTAAACACAATCCTTGACACAGTTTCTATCAACCATAAATAACAAACGAATAATATTCCAAACAATCTATACTGTCAAGTTATAATGCATTATTATGAGTATAACATATCCAAATATTAACTTCATCAAATGGTGAAATTTCCAAAAATATGGGTTTAACCTAACTGACCTCAAACTTGCAGACCTACTGTGCGAGATGCACAACTTTTATACCGAATGTTTGTTTTAGATCTCCGCCGTTCAGAATCTAGAAAACATCAAGAAACACAACATATCCAAGTTATAGCCTAATCCAATGGTGGTCGAATGAGAAAACAGACAGCAAAGAAGACTGTCCAGAAGTGTATTTTCCCAGATATTTTCCTCCCTCGGTATCTCTCAAACGGGTACTGATATAGAAAATCCCTACGGTGACAATGTATATGACATGGATGAGAACAACATATCCGAATATCGTGCTGATCCAACGGTGGAAGGTGGAGTTATAGCTGTCGGTTGATTTACCATCAATATATCTTCTCTCCAGCCTCTCTCTAAACTCTCTCTTACTCTTGCCAGTGCCTCCAAGAGAGAAAATAGAATGATATTTATAGTTCTAACATCTTGTTAATTGCACATGTATCCCCACCCCTTTTTATCATTTATACATAAACTCTCAACCTTCTATTATTTGAATATTGACCTCTCTTGATCTTACGTATTCATTTGTCTTCACAAATATTTTTCTTTTCAATGATTTAGTACTATATTCACTTTTCATTTCATTAATTTCACTATTTTTATCTTAATTTAGGTTTCTTTAATTTAATTTAACCCATTTTACTATCGTTAAATTTTTCTTTTTTTAAATACTCAGAAAAATTATAACCGGGGTTTTACACAAGTCTTCTCACTTTTGCTTTTTCTGTAAATTCTCATGCTTGACAAGTAGACAGAAAAATGAAATAGATAGACTATTTCCAGCAGGAGATTAGATTGATAGAGAACGTTAATCACTATGAAAGTATTGTGGGATCATAGAGAATATAGCTTCTTTATGACCAACTGAGTATGAAAGTAAATAAAGGGTAATAAAAAGCTAAGAATTCTATGAAAGAAACTTTAATTTCGAAAGTTTTTTTAAACAATGTGATCACTTCTATATATTCAATGGGAGATCGCTTTGTAATTTCCAGTTCATCAATAATTTCTTCTCCCTTTCCATATTTTCCACAGAAAAGACAACGGAAAAGTGTATTTGAGAGACTCACCAAATTTCCATAATGGAGGGCCAACTTTGACGAAGAGACTGAGAAGACTATGGATCAGTACCCGTGACAACCACGGGAACAAGTCAAACAAGTATGGTCCTTCAATGAGCCTGGTCAAGTTCCTACCAATCCCATTTTTCTGAAGTTAATGAGGGAATATCCTATGGGCTGCAGATTTCCCTGAAATCCAGCCCTAACCAAAAGATAGGAAAATGATTAGATGAGAGTAAAAAATAAAATTTACTAAATCAAGATTAATGGGCAGTGATTAGTACCTAATCAAGAAGATTAATGAATAATTATCCATAATCAAATGCTTTCACATACATAAATTTGTTCCAATTTGACCAAGAACATAAATAAATACTCAAATTCAATCTTAATCACAACGTCAAAAATTAAATAATAAAAACTGGATTAAAAATAAATTCATAATTATTCAACAGACTCCATGAATCCAACCCAAATCAGAAAAACCATAAAGAGGAGACACAGGAGTACTCTCGACATTACAAAGCAAACACTGCAGAAGCAACTATACCAACTGATCCCACCACATTATTATGCATAAACCAAACTGCACTGGATATATCCACAGGAGCCACAGGACTCTCAACATTAGCCGCAGGAACCGCCTTTGCAGGTTTTTCTGGTGCAGGTGCCACTGGTGCTGGAGCTGGAGCATTAGAAGCAAAAATGTCCTTAGGGAGGAGAACCTTTTCAATCTTATAAATGGCAAGCTGGTTGTCTGTGTATACGGTGCCAGATAAACTTGTATTGGTAAGTCCTGTGGTTATGTTCACTGAGTTTGGATAACTTGTCACATTAAGTGGTAACCTACTGCCTGTTCCAGCCCATGTACCTAGAGGGTTACTTACAGTCTGAAACTGGGAAGTAGAGAGGAATGTTGGAACTACGTGGAACTTCACTAACTTAGACTTGTCTCCATCACTTAGAGTGTTGAGAGTTCCTGATTTGAGTTCCGAAAATGCGCTATCCGTTGGTGCAAAGATGGTTAAACCAGTGCTTGAATCATTTAGCGCGGAGAACAAGTGGTTTTCCTCTTGGGTGGATCTCAAAAGACGGATAAAAATCGTGAAGTGGCCAGCCTTCTCGAGGATTTTAGTTACGTTGGTGATGCCATGCGGTGCAGCTGCCTGTGCTGGGGTTGCCGCTGGAGGTTGTGCCACAACCACTGCTGGTGCCTGCGCTGGGGCTGCAGCTGGTGACTGGGCAAAGGTATAGGTGCATTGGAGGAAAAAAAGGAAAATAAAAAATGAGGAGATTGACTGTTGCTTCATGTTTATGTTTTTGGGCTATATGCTAGAAATGATACAAAATTGTTAATGTAAATTGAGCTTGATCTTAGTTAGAAAAGTGTTTGATGTGTAAAGAAGGGACAGAGTCAGGTTTTATAGTTGTTGGCAGAGGATCAAGCTAGGTGCAATGTACAATTTTAGTTATACAATTAGGTAGCTAGCATCTCATCTTTTTCCGAAAGGTGGAGGGTATCAATGGAGAGGCAAGTTCAACAATGCTGCAACAACTAATTTTCTTGGAAATGCAGGGGAAAAAAATAGATTATAAAAAGTGGATTTCAAGTGGGTGTGACAGCAAATGAAGATATCTATGATTGTCAAAATTATAATTCTAAATCATCACTGGCAGAACATTTGAGCATATACTTCTGAACAT
>Ga0325405_1004390_pt1 | contig 14418 bp, 10 predicted proteins | sample PopdelMetagenome_21_FD_205663 | JGI IMG/M metagenome (GOLD analysis project Ga0325405, IMG submission 205663) | Populus deltoides microbial communities from Bellville, Georgia, United States - Xylem-Control-R2 | ecosystem: Host-associated > Plants > Phyllosphere > Stem > Wood/Secondary xylem... | reverse complement strand
CCCGCGACAAACTCCCGGCGGATGACCAGTGACCCAAGAAAACGAAAGAATCGGTTATATTTTTCATACAATCTCCTCTTCTTTTATACATCTTATAGACAGACTAATTACAGAGGGTAAAATGAGAGACAGAGAAGGGAGAGGGTGGGGGGTAGGGGGGAGAGGGTAAAGTGAGAGACAGAGAAGGGAGAGGGTGGGGGGCGGGTAGGCAGAGGGTAAAGTGAGAGACAGAGAAGGGAGAGGGTGGGGAGGGGGGGCGGCGGCTAGGGTTAGGAAGTTTGTATTTATACTTGTTTTTTTTTAAATGCTGGTTGATTGAACCGGTTCGGTTCAATCAGTTTCAGACTTTAGAAACCGAAACCGAACCGAACCGGATTTTTTTGTGAGTTTTTAAGCGGTTAATTCGGTTTTTTTTTTTCGGTTCAGTTTTTTCAGTTATTTTTTTTCCAGTTTTCTCGGTTTAATCAGTTTATCGGTTTTTTTGCTCACCCCTAAGCAATATTGTTAATGGCAAATGAACCTTTTTATTATTTTTTTTTGTCACCAATGGATATTAGCTATCCAACCGTTTTTTTTAGTAAGTGTAATTTAGTTGATGACTTTAAGGTGGATTAATGGTTTTATTATATAATAATTAAAATAAGTTGTTAAGTACAAGTGATTAACATGAAGTAGTCCATGATTAATATTAGTCCCTTGGTATTCCACTAACTTAATTTTATTATTTTTGGATATTTTGGTTTATCTTAGCCTTATGATGATGGAAGGATAGAGGAATATTGATTACAATACCTTGAATTAATGTTTGAAAATTCCTTAAATTGGATTTAATTCATTACCTAGAGATTTTATATGGCAGACTTTCATGTCGAGTACGAAGCTCCACTTAGGAGGCGGTGTGTTTATTATGTATCTTTCTATTTAATTTTCCTCTTTTCTTTTATTATGCTTTTAACATGATCTCTTTCTCTTTCAAGCATAGTAAAAAATAAAAAGAAATTATTAGAAAATCATGTTGGAATGAATTTCTGGTTGACTATGTTTACTCATGATTTCATGGGAAAAGCCAATAAAAATCCATGTATCCAAATTTGGCATACAAAAAACACTTTTATGAGGTAATGTCATCTCTTTTTTATATGCTCTTTGTCTTCCAAGAAAAAATAAATTATAAAGAAAGTCCATTTTGTGTTGAAATTAATGTGATCTACATAACAAATTAGAGAACATTCATGTATATATTGTTCATAATAAAACACTTAGCTTTTTAATATAAATATTAATTGTTGTTAAAATATGTTGTATTATATTAGATTAGGAGACAAGGATGTCTAATTTATCATAACAAGAGCATACAGAACATAAAAAAATTGTTCAAGGTAAGCTTAAAGTACATACAATTTTAAATCTATAAACATGCAAAAAATATATATATCCAAACAAACATGCTTTCAACATAAATATAATAAAAATAATACTAGCATGCATATTAAATATATATTTAAACTTGTAATATATATATATATATATATAGAAGATCAAAGTTATAATATGCATACTAACAATGGAAACAACAACACTTAAATTAAAACAAAAAAATGATACTTACTTGTTGAAATATACATCTCAAGATTCCAACACTATCATCTTAGTTTGGATGTATTTCTAAATAAGGTTTTTAAACTAAAATAAAAGAACATAAATTTCTCTCAACAAAGTATGAACCTAAGCTATAGATTTGGAAGAAAAAACCAAAGCATAAAAGAGAATGAAAACACTAAAAATAATGTGAGAAAATGTGTGAAATAAATATGAAAAATTCAAGTTGGAAACTCTTCATTCACCTCTCTTTTTTTATAGTGAATTTTAGAATCTAAAAGGTTGAAGAATTAATCCCCATCAATATCAACCTTTAATTAAACACCATAAATCAATAATTAAATCTAGTAAAACCATGAGTTTTTTAAGATCAATTTCTCATTCACTCATAATTTATTTAAATCATGTTAATTAAATAAATTTTCAATAATCCCCTATATGAATTTGAAAACGAATTGAATATTTATTGAGAGATATTGATTATGTAGATTACTACAATAGGATATGTAGCTTTTGGTCTTAAATTTTTCTTAGTGAGATACTATCGAATTTACTCAGCTATATAGTAAACATGATATGTTAAACTATTCAATCTTTCATGTAAACCAAGATAATAGTACTCATATAGTTTTATACCTAGAGATTTTCTTTAGTTCTCACTGTTGTATTCATTTTGTCCCTGAACAACTATTTGATTCATGAGTGTTTTACAAATTACAACCTTTATTAAAATTCTCAAAGAAACAACCATATTTCTCACTCTTATATATGATTTTTCATTTAAAGTATTATGTAATACACTACTTGGTGTACCAAGATATGAAAATCATTAAGAGTTCAACTTACCATTTATCACGTGGCAATTAACACTTATTTCATCATAGAAATAAGTAAGAAATAATAATTTTCTAGTGCTACCGAGAATGTTATACGACTTAGTTTTTTATTTGAATCTAGATCTTGAGATCTTTAATTAACTAGATATGGTTACCACCATTACACTTTTTCATCTTTTAAAGGCTTTAAACTTATTCCCCTTGATGAATTATACACAAGCTCTCTCGATAAACATCTGGTTAGTGAATCTGCAATATTTTCCTTCGACTTTACATAATCAATGAAAATAATTTCATTTGAGATTAAGTGTTTAAATATATTATGTTTACGATGTATATGTCTAAACTTACCATTATACATACTACTTTGTGCCCTTCCACTTATTTACTGATTATCATAATGGACATAATAGTTGGCACTAGTTTGGACCAATATGGAATATTTTATAAGAAATTTTTAATCCATTCGGCTTCCTCTATAGCTTTATCAAGAGTAATAAACTCTGATTTTATCATTAATCCAATGATATATATTTTTTTGGAGGATTTTCATGACAGAACTACTCCATTAAGTGTGAATACTTATCCACCTGTGGATTTTGAATTCTTAGTATTAGATATCTAATTAGTGCCATTATACCTTTAGTACCGCTGAGTAACTAATGTAGTGCAGCCCATAGTCCACGATGTGCCTTAAATATTTAAGTACCCTTTGTATTGCCTTTAAATGATCCATACTTGGATAACTTGTAGATTTACTATGTTTACTAATCGAGAAAGCAATATTAGGCCTTGAATAGTTTATAACGTATATTAATCTTCAAATTATTGATGAATATTCTAATTGGTTTATTCTCTTACCTATATTTTTGGATATACTTATATCAATTGGTGTTTTGACAGTGCTATTGTCACCTTTAGAAAATTTGTCAAAAATGTTCTCAACGTAATAAGATTCAGACAATACTAATCCATCAAATATCCTAGAAATTTATATTTATAGTATAACATCTGCAACACCCAAGTCTTTTATGTCAAACTTTTTAGTTAATATTTTCTTAATAGACTTGATTATGTGATCATTGCTACTTAAAATTAGCATATAATCTACAAATAGATATACAAGGACATAACTTTTAGTTATGTTTTTCACATAAACTCAATCATCAACTTCATTGATTTTGAAAACATAACATTTTCAAATCTTTCATGCCATTATTTAGGTGCTTGTTTCAAACCATATAATGATTTGACAAGCTTACAAACTTTCTTTTCTCGTCTATTGATAACAAACCTTTCAAGTTGTTCCATGTAAATCTTATCATCAATGCCACCGTTTAAGAAAGTTTTTTCTCTATCCATTCAATGTATTTAAAACTCATTAATAGCTACAATAACTATTGATGATCGTATGGAAGTTATTCTTAACACAAGTGAATATATGTCAAAATAGCCTACACCTTCTTGTTATATAAAACCTTTAAAAATAATTTTAATTTTATATTTATCAATGGTGCTATCAACTTTCATCTTTCTTTTGAAAATCTATTTATGACTTAATGGTTTACTTATAGGAGGAAGATTCACTGGTTCTCATGTATGATTATTCATAATAGATTTAATTTCGCTATTGACTGCCTCCTTCTAATAGGAAGCTTCCGGACAAGATATTTTCTTAGAGTAGGTTCAAGGTTCTTTTTCTAACAAGTATATTAAAAAATCAAGACTAAATATTTTAGTTATTTTTGCCTTTTTACTCCTTCCAAGTTCAACATCATCATCTTCTGATTGATAATGATCATTTGAACTAGCCTCAGTCGTTCACTTAAGTGAATAATTTTATCATATTTCATTACATGAAAACACATCTTTAAAAAATATAGCATTTCTTGATTCTATAATTGTAATAGAATGAATATCCTTAATATTTTATTTATATATAAGAAATCGATATGTATTATTATTGTATGCATATTCGAGAAATACATAATTCATAATTTTAATTCATATTTTAACCTTTTTAAGATTAGGTATTGCTACCTTTATAAGACACCCTCACATTTTAAGACATTTGTAGGAAGATTTTTTACCTTTCTATAATTTATAAGGTTTTCTTCTTAACTTTTTATGGGGTACATTGTTAAGTATATAATTAAAAGTTAACATTTCCTCCCCTCACAAGTTCTGAGGTGCTCTAAAACTTATTAACATGGTATTCATTATTTATTTTAATGTTCATTTTTTCATTCCACAACACTATTTTGTTATGGTGAATAAGGAGTAGTAGTTTGATGAATAACATCATTTTGGGAGAAGAACTCACCAAATAGTGCTTTGTATTCTCCACCTCTATCACTTTTTATTATTTCATCTTTTTGTTAAGTTGATTTTCAACTTCGTTCTTGTAACGTTTAAACATTTTAAAAGCTTCATATTTGCTCATAAGCAAATAAGTATAACAATATCTCGTGCAATCATATATGAAAATAATATAATACTTTTTTCCACATCTTGTTTACACAAACTTTATATCACCAATATCTTAGTGAATTAACTTTATAGGTTCACTGCTTATTTTAATTGTTTGAAAAGAAAATTTTATAAATTTTGATTCTATATAAATCTCACACTTATAATTTTTCTAAAAAATCATTCTCGGTAATAATTCATAGTCTTATTAACATTTTCATCGAATTATAATTTACATGACCTAACCTATTATGTCACACATCATAAAACTCAAGCAAATAAAAAGAAGAGAAAATCTTATTATTAGTTTCATCATTGATTATAATTTACATGACCTAACCTATTATGTCTTTACATTCATTTTAATGAGGTCATCATAAAGATGCTTTTTTCACTCTTAAAAACCTTCTTAAAACCATTTTTGCTCAACAATGAGCATGACATTAAATTCTTTTTAATATTAGCAGTATGCAGTATATTGCTGAGGGTGAGAAGCTTTTTAGAGGTCATATTTAGTACGATATTTTTAACACTTAATACCTTGGAGGTTGATAAGTCTCTCATGTTTAAGTTTTCTTTATCTTTTTTTTTTTTGTGAGTGGTACATCCTTTTTTCTCAATATATACATATCTTATTGCACCACTATCAACCCATCACTACTCAGAACTTTTAATCAGGTTGACTTTGAAAACAACAAACATGTTTATTTATGAAACTTTATCAGTGAGGTAATCAACCTCATTGATATTGGCTTCAACAATCATTCTCTTTTTAAGCTACTTTGTTGAGTTTTATTTTGGTCATTGTAATGTGTTCATTTATCACCATTTTATTTTACGAACTATAATGTACATGAAAATAATATCGTGTAAATAATATTTTCTCTAAGTAAGTTCTCATAAAACATTACAAAAGTCATAAATGGTTTTGTTTTAAACTCAATCTCCTTAAATGTAACTTTTTAGATTGTATTTATTCACCATATTGACTTTCTGTGTATGTGAATAATAATGTATATATGATTGATGTTGCATACATGACCAAAACCAATCAAATAGCTATAACACCATTCTTAAGGAATATAAATTTATTACTCTCAAAGACCATCTTGAGATTTAAAAATTTATAGACTATGAACCTTTTCATAACGACAATTTCAAACTTGAACATTTTGGCCAAAGCTTTCCAAAATGTTTTTGCACTCTTGACTGAACTATATACATCATATTGTTTACTCTATTCAAAATGTAGTTATTACACATGAAATTACTATGATTCTATACGTCCAAAGCTACTATAATAATAAAATTGGATTTATTATTTGACTACTTTAGCATTTTGTTTCTACAAGAACTTAACTAAGTTCAAAGTGGGCATATAAATCAATATTTTATGTTGTCAATATTTAAATTATAATCCATTAAACCTTTTAACTTTCTCACTACCGAATTAGTACTTGCAGCAATATTGGTTAGAAAAACCAATTCTTGAGTTAAAAACATGATATAATCTATAAAACAATAGACAATAATATTAATTAATAAATAAAACTTGTGATAAGGCAAATTAAGAAATAAAAATATTTAAACTATGCAAGATAAAATTGACATTTTAAAAGCTTAAATTCTCTTTAACATGCATCATATCATTATGAAATATTTGAGCATGTCAAGCATTTTGATTCTATATACTTTTTGGTATGTTATGATTTTTTTTCTTTTATTTATTTTTTAAAGGTTGCTATAAATCTTTTTTTTAAATAGTTTATCTTCTAAAACAATTTAACTTGGGCTCAATAGAGTTTTTATTATTTTAAGCACAATATTATAACTATTTTCCCTTTGATTTTTTTTAAATAGCCTTCTTCAGGGGTCTATTAGTACTTTTAGCTTGATGTTTTTGGTAATTATCAAGTGGTATTAATGGTACATTCATATTTGTTTTATTAATATATAAAATAATATAAAAGAAAAATGATCGGAGCGTGCATCGCATACGCTAGTGTGTAAGTCACCTAGCTATATTCAAGTGATGTATGCGGTAGTACTAAAAATGGCCTTCCGAGGTGTTTTATGATTCGTTTCTCTCCACCTCGATTAGCACCCTGCCACTGAAAAAAAATCACAACAATCCTTCAATTTATATTTTCTTGAGATTTAACCCCTTTTATTTTATTGCACTTCTTTTATTTCAACTAATTATTTCAAATTGGGATTTTTTTTTAATTTCATCCCCTTCAATTTTTTTCATCTCTTAAATTTAGTCCCTATTCTTTTGATTATTATATTTTTAAGTGATTTCTCAAATTGGATTTTTTTTCAATTTCATCCTTCATCATTTTTCTATACAGTCCTTATTATTTTGATTGTTGTTTTTTTATTTGATAAATTCTTTGAATATATTTTATTTCTGATTTAATCCTTCAACATTAAATTGGTTAGGAATCTAACTTCTTTATTGAACTTAAGTATAGGATTTTACTTGTTGTGAATTTAGATATTAACTCAGGTTTAGAAGATTAACTCAAGTTTAGAAGATTTTTCATATTATTAAATTAGGGTGGTCTTTTTTTCATAATATTAAAATAATAGAGCTTATCAAACCAATTGACTCAATGATCCAAGTCTAGAATTTTTTTTTTATTTTCTTTTTTTACATAAAATTTGTTGGGAGTTGAGCTTTTTTATTGAACATGAGTTTAAGATTTCAAGGGCTTTGAATTTGAGGGACTAACCTAGGTTTAGAAGATTTGTTCGGGTTTGTTTGATTTTTCATATTATTAAATTAAATGAGCTTATGAAACTCAATCACCCGAGTCTCAAATTTTTTTCTTTACTCCTTTAGAAACACTTATGTAGCTTTAATTTATTTTTCTATGTTCGATTAAAATTCTCTCGGTCCTCTTTGTTGTACCGACCACCAATCTAGGTTTACTTGAGTCATTTTTATAGATCTTTTTTTTTTAGATTTAATTTTTTTTACCTTCAACATTTGGTTCATCACAATTGACCTTCATGATTAGACTTGGTTTAAATTCCATATGGTTATCATGTGCTCATATCTTGAATTGCGAGTTTCACATATTAACCATGGTTGACCTAGATCAATCTAATGTGTTGTTATCTTAATATATTTTTTTAAATAATAATTCATCTAATATGTCGATATTTTAGTATTTTAAAAGATTTTTTTATCCAGTATGCATCAAGTTTTTGACTTCCTAACATCTTTATTTTTTTTTAAGACTGGAAAGAAATTATATGACCTACGGCGTAACATGGGTAAAAAAACTAGTTAAATCTACATGTGCGAATATTATAAATTAAAAAAAATCATAACATATATTTCGAAGATACTAAAAACTTCTTTCATAAATAATAATAATAATAATAATAATAATAATAATAATAATAATAATAATAATTTATTTAAATTATGTTAATTAAAAAAATTATCAACACTAATTCTCTATATTATTGCGAGAATCTATTTCACTGGTTAATTGATGCTTATAATGGTAATTAAGGTAACTATTTATTATGGTATAAGATTTTTTTGGTTCTATCGCATTTATTTAAGAACTATTTGGGTGCTATGTATAATATTTAGTTAATGTTGATTTTGTTGGTATTGTGGCTTGGGTTGTAGAGAGATGACATGCTATTTCTTTAGGGATGACTTTCCTTTGATGAATCATTTTATTTTATTTTATTTTTAGGTGTTATTTGGGTTTGGTGGTCTACCAAGAAATGAAATCAATTATATATGATTGTATTGTACTTGCTTGCCTAGAAATTACTTTAAATTTCAATGGAGGTTGCTTCTTCATAGAAGATGCTTATAGTTCTTTAATTGCATAAAGTTGCAAGTTTACAGGAAAAGAGCAAGGCTAACTTTTTATGTAATTCTCAGCTGTACAGGGCTATGGATCTGCTTTAAAGAGTTGTAGTGGTAAGAAGAATATCTGTTTGGCACGGAGGCATTCATTAAAGTTTATTTTTGGTTGGATAATTGAATGATTGATTTTTTTTTCATACCTAAATCTTCTTTGGATAAAAAAATAATAATTAACTTAACTATATTTGGCTTGGTTATGGCAGTAATGAATTTCTTTGAAGTTTCTATATGATTGATTTTTATTTATACTAGTATAGAATGATCTTGGGAACTATACAAAGAAAATTTTGATCTTTGTTTTTCTTTGGAATAGTTTGGTCCATTCAGAATATTCATAATAATTTGATCTTCAATAAGATGAAAATAAAATAGAACAATAAATATTATTTATTTTTTCATAGAATTGAAACATAAACAAAATATTGTGATGAGAGTTTTTGCTATACTGTGATAGATTTAGTAAGATCACTAAATGATATTCTTATGCAGACCAATAAAGTAAGAGTGTGTTGTGAATCATCATGGATTCCTCCTCCTCAAGGTATGCTTAAGTGGAATGTAGAAGTATTTGCAAATGACAAATCTAGATCTTGTATTAAGAGATCACGAAGGAAAAATCATTTGTATCCTTTTCTTGTTCTAGATGTTTTAGATTGAATCCAATGAAGTTGAGGTCTTGACAATTCAAAGACTTTTTTGTTCTACATGTATTAAGGATTAAGGTTTTTAATAACAAACATCCAGACTCATACAACTATAGATTGTAACAATTGCTTCTGCCCGCATATCTTTTCTTTTGGTTTGTACATGCATGCCCTTTCTTTTCTTTTCTTTTCTGCATTGTTAATTAAATGAGTGGGCCAGTACGCATTAAATGAGGCAGTGGCATCATTGTTTTCTTTTGGTTTCTGCATTGTTAATTAAATTAGTGGGCCAGTGCACATTAAATGAGGCAGTGGCATCATTGATATGTTATTTGCTGTCACATTTGTCTCTTTATAATATTGTGTGGGCTGTCTGGTTTACCTGGGAAACTACTATCATGTTGGTTAGAGATAAGATTTTCCATTCTTTACATGTGATTCATTGTGCAACAATTGTCCTCTATTTTTCGTGTGACTAGAAATTGAAAATGCCCCGTTCTTTTCTAGTTTATAGCCAAATACCTTTTCTTTTGGTTTGTCTGATTCCAGTCTGTGTATTTCTTTGCCCACCAGTTGTTGGACTCTCTTTTTATTTTTCTCCATTGCCTCTCCTGCTGGTTGTTGCACCATTAGTTTAGTGTTTTTTTTCCCTCTTTCCATTGCCTCTCTTACTATCTTTGTTTATTTTGTTTTCTGATGCATCCATAATTAATCTGTGTGGCTCCTCTATTTTAAGCAGATTTGTTGAGCTTTTCTAACCTTCTTTTTGGTTGGGTTGCTTGGTTGCTGTTTTGTTCACGTTAAGGATTGGTTGCTTTACGATGCTGCCATGTGCATGTATTTATGGTTTGCAAGATTAATGGTTGTCTCTTTTTTGCTTTGTTGGACTATGAGACCAGCTTCTTCTTTTTTTTTCCATTTGCTTTTTAACCAACCAGTAAAGGCGTTGGTTGCTAGGAGTTTGTATTGAAAATTGTTTCTGGTGTGTTTTCTTCCTTTTTGATGGTTGTTGAATTTGTGCTTTAGATTCCCATCTTTATTTATTTAGCCAATTCATGTTGCAATTTACATTTATTCTTTTCATGGCTTGTCCTTTTGATTCCGGTCATTCATTTATTTGTGTTTACACTGTCATCAAATATATAACATTTAGTCAACAATTTTCAAAACTGAAAAAAAATAAAGGAACGTGCTTTTTTCTTACAGCAACAGATAACATTTAGTCAATAATTTACAATTTTTTATTTACAAATACAAAAAAATCATTAGATGTCAACCTTGAATAAGTTTCTTAGACCAAACCCTCTTCAAAACTGTTTCATATTAAAAGAATTGTTTAGCTAATGGAGAACCAAACAAATATACCTTATTGTTTTCACATCTCCTACCATGTACATTGATGCAACTAGCTGATAAATAGGTATTAACATGATAGAAACAGAATCATGCATATGGCGGGGGTATAATGACATGAAGGAGCAACTTATAACAAGGGGAAAAAAAAACCTGTCAAAGTTGTTATTGATTAAAAAAAAAGTATCAGGGAAAAGACGAGTGCTAATTTTGTTGAGACATGATTATAATGGTAACAAGAAGAGGAGGAAACACCATATGGAGATCGTACTGCAACTGCTTTCATGGATGGACCCACTCATTTTGCTTCTTCTTCTTCTTCTTCTTAATTGAATAAACAATTGGTCTTGTTGAGGGTCTTGGAATTTTGACAATTTAATATATAAGGAGATAACAGTGGTAGGAGGCCTTTAGCAGTAACAGGAGTCAGTTGTGAAACTGAATGTGAAAGAGGAAGATAAATATGAGGTTATTAGCTGGACAAGCAGGCAGGATATCGAATGTGAACCACAACAATCCTCTCATGTCTCAGCCTTTCCCTCCCTAATAACCTAGACATGAACTCAACCTTATAAGTGACTAAAATGTAGGATAAGAAAAGGTTTAAATTATTGTATTTGTGTTTTTTATATTTTATTTGAATGTTGACAGAGTTTGAAGCTTTGACAATCCCAATGCAATTCACCAACTGAAGATTTTCCACCAAGCAACTTTGAAATCTTAGCCTTTTAGGTTGACCATTTTAATTATTGAGCTATCTCAAATGTTATTTTCGGTCAGTCACGTTATACACCATTGTTTTCGCTGCTTGGTGTTCTTTTCAGTGTGCTGTGCAATTTAACTGCTGGGATTCTATGGCTAAAATCGTTTTCTTCTAATCAGTTGCTGGATTAGCATATTAGCAAATTAGCATATTAGGCCAGCCTTAGCAGATTAATTAACTTCATTTTATCTAGGAAAGTCAATATTTTAGGTTCTGTTAAAAATTTCTTTATTGGCCACACAAGTTTCATTTCAATTGATGTTTAGCTACACATATTTCCTCTTATAAAAAAACAATTTAGAAGTCAATGAGCATTTTAGGCCAACCTTTTAAAGTTCGTAGATTAATTAGCTTGGTATTTGCTACCGTAAGCGTATAAGTAAGAAATTCAATTTTTTTTTGTTTGGTTTCTTTTTTAAATAAGTCTAATAAGCTTTGGTTTGTTTCCTTTTGAACAAAAGAAAAAAAAATGGTTGCAAGTTCACCCAGGTAAATAGATATTTTAAGTTCTATTAAAAAATATTGCATTAGCGAAACAAGTGCTATTTGAATTGCGGTTTGGTGGTTGAAAAATAGAATGAAGAGAAGGATTGTTGCGTTTGAAACTTGAAATTTAAGAAACAAGAATGCAAGTTGGTGGCTACTTTTTTATGCACATCCTTAACTAAAATAGGGGTCTGAGAGTTTTAAATGCTTTTTTTAGAGTGAATATTTTTGTCATTACTACGTGTTGTTAAGCCCAGACTAATAATAATTGTATGTGTGTTTAATTCACTTCGACAAGAAAAACAATCTTTTAATGGCTTGTTGAATTGCTAGCGCTGAGGATTTTTTTTGTTAATAAGAGGTCATTATCATTCTTAGGTTGTGTGTTTGTTTGGGCTACATAAAGAGGTAAAACAGAAACAAGTGAGCGCTTTTAATTGGGTTATGAAAACAAAGTGTAAGGTTTACATTGTTGATCACTGTAGGTAGAGTCACCGATTGCTTTTTAATGCTTTTATCATATCAGTGTAGCAATTATATTCTTTTAATCACCTCTAGGAAATTTATGTTGTGGTTGTTTTAAGTTGTTATACATTAAACTTGCCTTTATTAGTTAGATTTTTCAAAAACTTTTTCTTTTCATTTTTAGGATTTTTTATTCTTCAGCTTCATTATGATGTTTGTATATATACACTGGTTGCCATGTAATGTTGAGAAAGTATATATTGACATTTTTTGTTTTTTTCTTATTTAATTTTTTGGTTGTGTTTTTTACTCTAATTATTGATGTGTTGGTATTTGTTCATAATATATTCATGTTATTGAGCTATTTTATTGTTGTCTAACTTTTTTAAAAGTTGCTTTGAGATATAAAATAAACATTCTAGGTAGAGAAATAGATTAATTTTTTTATTATTATCTACGTTGCTCATTTGTTTTGTTTGGAATTTGATCTTTGTTTTTTGTTTCTTTGTTCAATTGTCAAGGACTATGCAAGATGATTTTTTCCTATCGAGATTCTGTTCATCAAGATAATTTATCATACTCCTACAATGTTTTTTAGAGAATAACAAAAAAAAAGAAAATAAATATTTGATACGCTGGATTTTGTTGATGCATTATTGTGTTGTAACTTTAATCTTTCTCACGAGGTTATTTGGCTAATTCATTGTTGCGCTTAGTTAACCCGATAAACTTATGACTTCAATCATGAAATGAGAACAACCCATTAAAATGCAAATCCAATGTTTAAGAACCCGTGAGTTTGGTCATGAAACCGGGATAATCTTAAAAAAAAAAATTAAAAAACTTTTTTAACTAGGGTTCAAATGTTCAAACCAGCAACTTTAATCTTAAGGCCAAGATATCTCCATAAAAATCATGTCAAAACAAATTACAAAACTCAATACCCAATTAACGAAGTGTTGACTGCTGGAATTAGAAAAAAACACAAACAAAATCAAGTCAATTTAGGTCTACATTTTAAACACTATTCTCAAATCGTTGGATCAAGATAATATAATGCAAAGTAAAAATAAATTAACATGAAATCTAATTTTAAGTCAAGCTAATATAAATAATGCAACTAGAAAAAAAATTATTAAGAAAAAAAAAGAGTTAACTAAGTTAACCCGCCGGATATATAATTTATGTTATAAAAGTATGATAACTAAATAAAAAACAAATTTAATATTAAAAAATTAAATAAAATTTTTTTTTAATTAATATAAAACCCTTATGTTTATGCAACTTCAATTATTGATTTTATACTTATCATGTCAGTGTCAGTGTTTTATTATCACTTTTTCCTTGCACCATTTCTTTATCTAATTTCATGTTAAGCTTTTTTCAATGTTTTGTTTTTTAACTAGATGTTATACATACATGGCTACTCTATGATAAGGCTTGCAATCATTATATGCAATTAATAATGAGCAAGATTCTCTATATATTCCATCACCGTGAGAAAATGAAACTTATTTTTGTTCAGTTGGTACGTTAACACGATCATCAAGACTGACTACAAATCTTGATCCTGAGCTTTCTAATGCTCAGCTCTCATATTTTAATAATTTTTTTTATAAAATATTGGTTTATTTAGTATTAATTAACAATTATAATGCCATTATAGATATTTTTTCTATAAGTCTGTGACAGTGCGCGGGCATACCAACTCATTTATATTATAAGTTATTTGTATTATCTTTGTTTTTTTTCCTCCAATTTTAGCCATGTATTTTATATATATTTCTATTATTTTTATCTACTAACTAAACAATTGAATATTCTAATTGAAACTCTACCTTGATGAAAAATTTCATAGTGTATGGAATCCATTAATAAACGAAGGTTAAAATTAACAATTAGATG
>Ga0325405_1004389_pt1 | contig 14419 bp, 5 predicted proteins | sample PopdelMetagenome_21_FD_205663 | JGI IMG/M metagenome (GOLD analysis project Ga0325405, IMG submission 205663) | Populus deltoides microbial communities from Bellville, Georgia, United States - Xylem-Control-R2 | ecosystem: Host-associated > Plants > Phyllosphere > Stem > Wood/Secondary xylem... | reverse complement strand
CAATTAATTCATCTTTGATATGAACTCAATGAGGTGGTTTTCACTTTCAACAATGCTAGAAAAGGTAGATCGGAGTTTAGAAAAAAAAATTATTTGATTTTATTTTGAATTTTTAGATTGGTTAAGAATTTTTTGTTGCTAGAATCAGAGTTAGAGTTAGAGGTTTTTGAGATATAATTTTCATGTGTTTTAGATAAAAAAATAATTTGAATATGAGTTTTTAAAATTAAAAACTTGAATCATGATTTTCTAGTCATTAAAACTATATTCAATGATAAAAAAAATATTTAAAAAAAAAACAACTCGTTGTCTATCTAAGCATGCAACATGTAGTTCATTTGAGAATGGGATAGACAATGTGATGTTTGCCTTGTATGATGCACCAGGGGTTTCGTGTGGGTTAAGGGTGAATATTCAGCTCGTTTGGCCTAGGCTTTTCAATTTTTTTTATCTCATTATTTTTTGTCATTTTATAATTAGATTGTTTTTTAATAAATTTATTTAAATGATTTTTAGATAATTATCTAATTATGCCATTGTTTCAAATAATTCAAGCATTCTTTATGGCAATATTAACAATTATTTTTCAAATATTTATATATGGGCATGACATGTATATTTTCTAAATGCAGATGAAATATATAGTATTGTTTTTTATATATTTTTTTTATGTTTATTGTTTTTATATTTTTTTAATATGTTTGCATCAAAATTATCAATTTTTTTTTATTAAAACTTGCTTTTAAGATTATAATAAGTTTTTGTTTTTTTTTAAAAAAAAACTCATGGTAAAAAATTGTTGAGAGAAAAGACTGACAAGGGAAGGATATTTTGATTAAAAATATATTGTTTTATTCTTATTCCAAGTCATTAACTTTTTTTTGAATATTGATTTTAATTGCTTATAGTACACATGTATCATAGCTAAAGAAATATATATTGTTTAATAAAAATACATATTAATAATAAAAGGAGAATTTATAATAAAAATTATATTTTCTACGTAATTTAAATTATTGCATTTATTTTGAAAATCCTTCTTTATTATAGTTAAAAAAAACAAAAAAAAAACATCACTTCGTGAAATTGCATTTATATTTGAGCTTTTTATTATACTAAAAATTATATTTTTCTACGTAATTTAAATTATTGCATTTGTTTTGAAAATCCTTCTTTATTATAGTTTTTTTTTAAAAAACATCACTTCGTGAAATTGCATATATATTTGAACTTTTTATTTTAGTCTTTAGCCAGTGATAACCATTCTTTTTGTGATTTATATGTTCATATAGTTTTTATTTTATTTTATTAAATACATATATTAAGTTTTTAATTCTCAATTAATTTTTTTATGATGTTAAAAAATATGTTTATATCCATGTATTCCTTTTTTTTATTAAAAAAAACTTGAAATCTTGCCCCAAGCATTACACTAGTAAATAACTGGTTATTATTATTATTATTATTAATAATGTAGATATACAAATCAACTTTCATATACTTTAATTAATAACTAGTTTTGCTTTTGAGGTTGTGGCCTAGTAGAGAAAGGGACTTGTTTTTTTTTTTTGCACCCGAGTTTGATTCTTTCTATGTATGCCTATTATCCCCGCGGTACGTTCCCTGTCCACTAGGCTTGCAAGGTGTTCAGCGGGCTTAAAAATTAGTCGTGGTTCATATAAGCTGACCCGAACATCCTGGATTATATATAAAAAAATAATAACTAGTTTTAGTCAATTTTTTTTATTAAATGAATAGTTTTACCACTACTATTCCTCAACCTCTTGTTGTTTAATTAATTTTATAGCTCATTAATTACACACTACTCTGCCTCTAGTTTACTTTTTTACCACCACCAGTTCTTTACCTCGTGGCGGTGAAATGAAATAATGGGGTATTAGTGATGAAAAAAAATGACGATGATGAGATGGAGATTGTGAAAAGATACTTACGATAGTAATGAATTTTATATATACATATATAATAATGGTGGTGAAATAGAAATTATGATTAAAATAATTAAATGATATCATAAATAAATTATTATTTATATTTAAAAATTAACTATAAAATATTTATTGATAACCAGTTTTTTTTTAAAATATTTTTTTAAAGATATTTTCTTGAAAACAAACGTGAGAAATTTTAAAAATACTTGATCGTAAAATAGTTTACACTGAAGCACTGAACAAACGATCCAAGTACTATATTCTCATCAGTTGGGTCCAAAAACCCAAGTGAAATTGAAAGAGAGACTGAGGGGAAAATGGCATTGAGAGCAGCCGTGCTACACCACATTCGGGTGCCGGTGCAAACCCTAAGACTCAAAACAAATCCATGTGCTCCGTCCGGTTTAGTCCGGTTAATGTCGTCGCATGATGACCATCTGACCAAGGAAGAGGTCGTCGACAGAGTTGTCTCTGTTGTCAAGAGCTTCCCTAAAGTCGATCCTTCCAGGGTCAGACCGAACTCCCTTTCATTCCATTCCATTCCAATTTTATTTGCCTTTCAATTTCAATGTGCTTTAGATTCTAATTATGCTATAATAGAGACTCATTTGATTTCATCTTTTACCTTTTGTTTTTCTAATTAATTTAACTCGTCATCTCTCAGAATCCTGGTTAGGTTTTGAATGTTATTTGGAAAAAAATGTAGAATAAAATCTGTGAAGAGACATTAACTGAGTTATTAGAAAATGTTTAGTATGAAGTTGATGATTATTCAATTTTCTGACCTTGATAAATAATGTAAAATATGCAATCTAGGTTTCTGAGGTCTTTTCTAACTGTCTCTTGCTTTCTTCTTGTTTATCTTTTTCCTTATTTCCTTGTGCTCTGTCTCTCTGTGAATGCTTAGAATTTAGTGGCTTTTGTTTTGTTTTTGTACTAGCTATATACAACATTAAGATCACATTGTTTGGGTGGCGCGGATATCCAATTTTTGATGCCTCAACCTAGAAGAAACCGATGGGTTTTTAAGCTTCTAGATAGGCATACATACTGCATCTCTGCAGGCCTTATTTCCATCTGGGTAGCATATCTTGTTCATTGCTTGAGCTAGTAGCTCACTCACAGGACATAACTCTTCATGGCTTTTATATCATTCTCATGTTAATGTTACCTGCGGCTAATCTCCTAGCTCACACACAAGCGGTAATTCTTGTTTCCATTATTGTTATTTTTTGTGAATAATTGAAATTTTTTTAATCAAAGGAGAAAGCAGGAGCCACTACCTTCTATGGAGCTTTACATAAGCAAACAAATGTGAGCTAAACAAACTCCCGATTGTAGAAAATAGAAAAGTAAGTAGGATTTATAATAGCAGCTTTTCAATTACAGAATTCTGCAGTCTATTCTTTAGAGAGAAGAGAACGGAAGGCAAAATAGAATAAGTTGTGGGCTCCCTGGCAGAGTAAATCCGGAGCTTCTTTTTATTCATGAGATACAAACAAGCACACCAAGAGACATTTCTTCTTTTCTCCTTGTCCATTATTGAGCCTCATGCTTGCTACTTGGCCCCTCAATTACTAAGTTAGCATATATTTTCATTTTCTATATCGAGCATAAAATCACCTATGCAACCACATCCATATGTCATGCCAAATTTTGCCTCTGTAGTTCTGCTTATCTTTATTGTTTAAATCAAGCATCTTCATTTTCCAGACAGGGAAAAAATTAATGATGTTGGATTCCAAATGATTATCTGCAGGTGACTCCTGAAGTCCATTTCCAGAAAGATCTGGGCTTGGATAGCTTGGACAATGTGGAGATTGTAATGGCTCTAGAAGAGGAGTTCAAGCTTGAAATTCCAGACAAGGAAGCCGATAAGATTGACTCTTGTAACCTTGCTATTGAGTACATTCATAACCATCCGCTGGCTAGTTGATTTGAGCATGTGGTTTCCCTCCCTGAATTTCGTGAAGACAATGACATTTTGTTTTGTTTGTTTTCCTTGTTCAGTGTTTGTATGGATTTGATCCTCATGCTGGGATTGGAAATAATCTTAGTCTGTTTGATAAGAGTAGCATTGGCAGAACTGCCATTTGACTTCATCATGCTTCTAGTACCAAATGATCACTAGTTTCCATTTGTGAGGAAGTACTCAATGGCACAAAATTTCTTTTCACATTTAGGATGCTCCAGTTTCCTGCCGCTGCTTTTGTTCATGGGTTTCATTGTGTGGTGCATTGTTACTTTGGTGGCTATTTGTCACTTGCAAGGGACTTCTCTGATGCATGCATCTTGTTTTCGAGATCAGCATGCTTTACTTTATGCTTCCTTGTGTGTGTAAGTTCAAGTGTTGGTCTTGGCGTACATTGTTCTCATGTTGCTGCTTTGATTGCCTGCCACTGGTATTTGAGTTTATGAACCCTAAGTTCTTTCCACTTCCTTGTATGATTGGGTTACAAGGATTGGTCTCGTGGTGCATTGTTCTTGAGGAGAAATAGTTTGAAAACATAGGTGCCATTGCTGTGCTGCCGCACACTGTTGCAAGTTTCATATAGTAAAATTCTGGGCATTTGACTCTCATGTTTAAGTGGGTAGAAAGAATGTATCGTCCCTAACTATGCAATGCCATTTTTATGGAATGCTTACTATACAGATCTTCATTTATGAGTAAAGGTGCTGCATCCTTGGGACTATAAGGCATGTTTGTCAATTTTGTCCCCTCGAGTCAGGAGGAAGAGTCAGTTTGCCTAATAGATCACAAACCAAATTCAGTGCACTGTATTTATGTCGTGATTTTCTTTTGAATTTGACCTGTTACATTATATTGGAGAAATTCCATCATGACTTGGACTTGATCGTTGGTTTTTAACTATTTATCCCTTAAGACGGTTATGGTGACCGTCACTTTCCTGTAGAAGAAGGTTTTTTCTTGCAACATGACAAGCATTTCATGGATGAATTTTTCTACTACATCTACGATATCATATTTGGTGGAATGTTGTTTATCAAAATTTCCTCGTTTTTGTTCTTGAAGATGAATACAGCCATGGGCCCCGTGTAGAATGAAAGCCTCGTTCCGATCATCCGTAGCCTGCGAGGGAGCAGCTATCACTGCCTACAAATGGTTTCCCCCCATGTTTCTTTAAATTGTTTTCACTTTCTCCGGATTAAGAAAGTAAAGCACTTGAGAATGTGATTGAAATGTTATTATTTTTTTTTTAGATTGTTTTAATACGATAATATTAAAAAATATTATTTTAATATATTTTCAAGTAAAATATATTTTAAACCGTAAATATTACTATATTCTCGTACACTCTTTCAATGTGTAAGTACCGTTATGCAATATTCTTCTTCAAGTCAAAACATTCTTAAAAATCCTTTTTAAATAACATTTGGTTTTTGTTGATGCACAAACACATGATACAGAAGAAATGGTCAGCCCATATAAAACCCCATCAACTATATAGGACTTTTTATTTACACCTCTTTTAGACTCTTTTTTTTTTTTTTTTTTCAATGGCTCAATTATCAGGAGTTTTGATTAACACCTGCTCTATTGGCACCTGTTAGTAATTCCTTATAAATATCATGTGAAAGTCACTTATGACATTAACAAAAACACTAAAGGAAAGGAGAATGAGGTTTTACTGTACTCTTAGATATAAATCATTATTTATTAAAATAGTAATTTGATGAAATTGTTCTTGGGTAAAAACAAAAAACCTTTGGGAATAAAGCGTTCTTTTCATTCCGATACAATTATCTTCAACAATTTGCCTAGAGCCAAGTTAATATTTTTTTTAATAATGAAATTACTAATTTAACCTTAGATTAAAAAAAAAAACAAATTGAATGCCTTTAAATTAGGGGAGTTATGCTCTTCATATTTTTTTGAAAAAGTAAAATTACTTTGTTGTCCCTAAATAACATAATTCTCTTTTAAAGGTTTTTTTTTTTGTTAATTTACATTGGTTTTATTGTTAATGTTATCTTACTTAGGATTAGTATTGTATTTGACCATATAAAAAATATTATTAAAGAAAACATGATTGAGCCTTTTGAGAGATGTATACAAGGCCATTTAATCATTAAATTTTTTCTTTTATAATAGCATTTGAAAAGTCACAGCAAATTAGAAAAATATTTCTAAACTAAAACTTAAATTTTTTTAGTCTTCATCTAAAAATTTTAAATTGATCAAGGAGTAGTAGCCATGAAAATTGTTTTTTTTGCAGGGCCCAGGCACCTGCCAACCTTCCCTTATCCATGGCATGGTGAGAGTGATGCATGAAATGCATGGTTGAAATGGGTCCATAAACAATGTGTTTTTCTTTTATTGTAACTTTTCTTAATGCCATTTGTTATAATTAAGATATAGTTATCAATGTTATTTATATAGAGTTAACTTATGCTAATATTTGTTTAGGTTGACACAAAGCAAAGAGAAATTAGTTAACTCGTACTCCATCGGAGGAGAATTTTTTTAACACATAAAAATAAAAGTGCAAGTATCGTCGGTGTATTTTCCAACATCAAAAGAATTTTAAATGTTGAATGAAAAATGGTCTCGTTTAATAAAAAAAATTAAGAATTGCATATGTTAATAAATATTCAAATTAAAATATTCAATTTCATATCACGGGAAGCCCTTTAATTTTTTTATTTAATTATATGTTAATTAATTTATTTTTTGTAAGAATAATAATAAGATTTTAAATTCCATTGAAACAAAATAATTTTCTAGTATAATTCCTCATTTCATGGATTTGTTTTCTACAAAAAAAAATAACTTTCTTATTTTATGTTCTTTATTTAATAAAAATAAAAAATCAACCATAGTAAATATAAGAAAATTTTTGAGTAATTTGAAATAAAGATAAAAAAATAAAAAGCATGTCTCAAATTAAAACTTTTTTTATCTAATCAACACGCTTCCTTTTTTTACTTGCCATTTTTGTGCTAAAATATTTGTTTTTCAGATAAATTATAATAATTTTAACATGAATATATTAAAAAAATATAAAAATAATATTGTGTACATGCGTTGCCACAGGAAATTTTTACATCAACAAACCTTTCCAGAATTTCAAATTAAACTAGGTAAAAACTAACCCACGGTAACCCAATCAACCTGAGGCAATATTTTGGGGCGGTAGGATAGCGGTTGGTGGGAAAAGCCACCAGCTACAGAAATGTTTTTTCTTTTTCACAAAAACCGATGCTTAAAAGACGTTATCGGTGTTCCCAGCCTATCATATAATGAGCTCTTGAGCTCCAAAAACTGCTGATTCTCTGTGACAAGGATTTATCACCTGACAGTTGACATGCTGTCTGTCAATCGAAGGAGTTAAAGTTCAGGATAACAATCATATTTTATCTAAAACAAAAGATCATACGATTTTCCCAGATAGAATATAGAGCTTGTCAGCAACAGCTACGGTGCTGACTTAAGTATGTTCTTTAAATAATATTTTTTTAGTTTTTAAAATTTTATTTTTAACTACATTAAAATAATTTAAAAATAAAAAATAATAATTCTAAACAAAGAAAAATCAAAATTTTGAAAACATGCAGCCAGGAGTTTTCCTAACACGCTCTAAGAATTGTCTATCAGAACAACTCGGGATCGTGTCAAAGTCAGAACAATGCTCCCGTTTATTGCATGCACATCAAAGGAGGGAGGTGTAGCAGCACTGAACAAAGAAAGCAACAATAACCGATCCCCTAATGCTGAGCATACTTCAATACAGACAGTCGGAAGATCTCATTTAACTTCACACTGACAGGAGAGCCAAGTTGACTCCCTCATTGTATGGAGTTGGTCTTGTCAAAGTTGGCAGAAATGCAGAGATGTCACTCCACAACGGCCAACAAATCACCAGCTTTGCAAAAGCAATGCTTAGCATCTGTTCCCAAATCAACCTGCACAGTTTCAGGAATCTAATAAGAACGCATCCAGAAAAATGCACCATTAGAAAATACAAGGGGTCTGATGACCATCATCTCAATGGTCAGACATGCAAATTGCAGAAGAATCAATGTTACACGTACAAAGGTCAAAATCTACAAGTACATGCATATATGTATTACATAGAATAAAGGTTGTCATGCCCTAGGTAGAACCAAAAACCGCCAGCCAACTCCAAATAATCACATAGAATAAAGGCATTGACTAGATTCTACAAACAAACAACATTTCTATCTAGAGAGTAGAAAGAAATTGTATCACATGATTACTTGGAAGAACATTTCATGAATACAATTAAAAATGTGTCATAGTCCCCTGTCTAAATGATGGCATACTATGCACATCACATGCACTGAACAAGAAGAGAAATCTGTAAGGGGCTAACTCCAAAACTAGTTGGTATTGTGAAGGTTGCAAGAAAGCAAGCATTTTCATCCACCAAGCCACAATAATCGGGTGATAAAATTCAGGAGGCCAGGGAAAAAGGCCTCATAGCTAGCATGTGCTCAGATGGGACCTCTTGTGTGAGGTTTGATGTATAATTTTATAGTCAACTCTTCCGACATATTAATCTGACAGACTCAACATGCTGTCTTCCAGACATTCGAAGGGGATTTGATCTTCATGCAAACAGGAAAAAACTTCGGAAGCAAACTCACTGAATTCACACGTGAGATGCAAGTTTCTCCGAATGGAATGCTACTTACCTCATAAGCATTGATGTCTGAGAAAAGAACCTGCAAAATAATTAAGGTACGTAAATCAAAATGATCACAGCTATAGTTGTAGGAATGAAAAAAATCAGTGAATAGCAGAATTAACAACACAAAAACCAGCAAGATGGGTCGATCGTTAATGAAGCAAGTGGTATTTGTTTACCCTCTTTCCAGCCTCCACTTCCCCAGCACCAACAGATAAAACCTAAAACGGAAAACTCAAACAGTAAACAATAATGTTGATGGCAAGCAGCAAAATCAATCTATCCTGCCTCGTGAAAACAAATTTTACATTACACATAATTCATACCTCTCCCATTAGATACCGCTCAAATTTAACAGCTGATTTGGACAATAAAACCCCACCAGACGATTTCTGTGACGCGAAACACACCAATCAGCACAACTACATTAAAAAATTGGATATCTATGACATTGGGAAATGGTCATCACGATATGAAATACGAAAGAGGAAACTACACTGCCTTACCTCAGGTAGGTCCTCGAGACGGATAAGAACTCTATCAGCTTGTGGAGCAACCTGCAGTAATACCCAACATACTTGAACTAAATTCAAAGCTTAAAAAAAAGATAGGATAAAAAAAAAGGAACAAAAATTAGAGAAAGTAATAAAAAGAAAAAAGAAAAACCTTAGCGGGTCTCCATTTCTTGGAAAATGCATTGATTCTTACGACTCCTTTATTTGCTGGAAATTAATTTTTTTTTAAAAAAATAAATTCTGAGAGAGTGAATTATTTTTCAATGTTTGGTAATATAATAAAAAATAAGTTAGAAAATATTTTTCAGTGTTTCGTTATGTCATGGAAAATAAGCTGGAAAATAACTTATTAATATTTTTTTTTCAAGTTTATTAAAATAATGAGTAACAAATCTTATAAATTAAAAAGTTGAATAAGAATGAAATTGAAAAAAAAAATATAATTTCATAAATTATCTCAAATAAAATAAATAATAATCAAAATAATAAAGATCAAATCTAAAAAATTAAAAAAATTAAAAGATGAAGAAATTAAAATAATAGTAATTACCATTTCATAAATTATTTCAAATAAAATAAGTAACAATCAAATGAATGAAGACCAAATTTGATAGATAAAAAATTTCAATTAAAATATAGTAAGGGAAAAGCAAATAATAATTATAAAAATGAGGATCAAAGTTAATATAAAAAATAAATTCTAAAGGATGAAATTGAAAAACAAATATTCAAAACAAAATATATATAGCAATCAAAAGTTTGAGGATCAAATTTGATATAATCAGCAAATAATATGACATTTCTAAATTTTTCACAACTTCTAGAAAGTGTTTTCCGCCCAAAATAAAAGGAAAATACTTTCATGAAAACAAATTCAAATTTTTTATTTGACTAAAAAGTGTTTTTCGTTGACCAACCTTTCTAATGACAAACAAACATGGTAAAGTTTGGAAAATAATTTTTCAAAAATCACTTTTCAGAAAACAAACACAATTCCTCTTATTAGGTACTGAGAAATAAATTACAAGAAACAAATTTAGCGAAAAAAAAAGAGTATGCACATTAAATTTTCAGGACAGAAATAAAAAGAAAGAATTAGAGACCTTCGAGTTTGAGTCGAGAGAGAGAAGAACGCTTGGTTTTGTTTATCGACAAGAAGGGTGTTATTGTTGTTGTTGTTGGTACAGTAACAAATATAGACGCGGTTGTCATTTTATTTATGTCATTACATTTTTTTTTTTTTAAGTTGATGGAGTTGTAAAAAACTTCAATGGATCTTAGACTTTAACAATTGATAAATGGGTTCTCTTGTGCATCAACAAAACAAAATTATCGAAATGCTTTGGAGACAGTAATATTTAAGTCGATTTATAAGTTTAATTGTTCAGGAAAATAAGCAAGTAAAAATATCAAGAGGATAAAATAAGTGTTTTGTAATTATGTGCAGTGTAGAAATGAGTGTTTTTAGAAGTGGACACATGTCTCTAAAGAAGAGAGTTGCTTATGAGTATGTACATTGAAGACATGAGTGTTCTCTCCGTCCGTGTGTTCTTTGTCTCCTCTAATATTTTATTTTGTTGGCGAATTGAAACCATTTTTTTTTTATATATAAAAGATGAAGATTAGATGTTAAGAGTAGCTGGTAGGTCGTGTAGCCTTACCCTTTCGGTGGAAAGTGGCACTTTTGTCTCATGATTGTGAGATAAGATAGGTACGAATAATTATTTGTTTTTGTATTTTAAAAATATTTTTTTTAAATTAATAAATTTTTGGATATTTTTATATCGTTTTAATACGTTGATATTAAAAATAATTTTTTAAAAATAAAAAAATATATTATTTTGATGTTTTTCCAAATAAAAAAATACTTTAAAAAGCAACCACAACCAAACTCCTAAACATCCTTGTAAAAAAAGCTCATCACGTTATTGTATAATTAAATAAAAATTATTTTAAAAATTCAATGTTATTAGTCTAGTCAGGTCTATGACTTGAGTTGCTGATTTAACAAATTAATTTATTAATTTGAATCGATAAAAAATATCATCATTTTGATATTTAAAAAAATTTAATATGCATTAAATTTTGAATTAATTATAAAAAGATTTACCTATAATAAAAAATACATTAGATATATATTTTTATATTGCATATTATTTTTATATTTTTTAAAAAAATTGGTACGAACTGCAGAAAAGCTAGTAATTAAGTAGCAAACAAAACTAGTATCTCAGCCCATGTATCATATATTATCAAAATTAATATGATTGATGTACATGAACTTACAGGCTGATTACATATTTGGATCAAATCCAAAGAAGATAAGCTACATGGCTGGCTTCGGGTCAAATCATCCGATCCCACCGCGCATCATGGAGGCGCCTCCATTACATCAAATCAACAAGGACCCGAAAACGGTGAGATATCAAGAAAGTTTTCAACAAAAACGGTACACGTTATAAAGGTAAGTTGGAAAAAATGATGGTAGGTTTTTTAAGTTAATTTTTATTTAGAAATATATTAAAATAATGTTTTTTTATTTTTTTAAAAAATTATTTTTATTATTATCACATTAAAATATCTAAAAAAATATTAATTAAAAATTAAAAAAATCTAAATTATTTTAAAAATATTTTTAAAACGAAAAATACTTTTAAAACAAAACGAGTCCTTTCATGACAAATTATCCGTACTCACCTCGAACAAAATAAATGTATTAATCTGGACTTCTCCAATCCATGGATCGATGATTTTATACATAGATGTTGCAAAATCATCAAGACAGCAGGAACTAAATCATAATTTCCTATACATAGATGTATGGTACTTTCTTAGCTTTAGTTTTCTTACTTTCTTTTCCCCTTAAAACGCATAACATAGCTGGACCCGAGCATCGGTCCCAAAACAAAACAAATCCTCAATTGATGAAGTGAATGGTTGTCCGGAGCTACTCAGTCGCGCTCGTTTCATCCTGGCAAAATCCTAATGCATCAATGACTCAAGTGAACTATCCTATCAACTCTACCGAAAAGCTTGTGTTCTTGAGATTGCAATCGGCACTTTAGCAGTTATGGACACAAGCTGATCCAAACCATGAAACATAAAACTAGGTTGGGTGGACAGATATAGCTCAAATCTTAACATCAGAAAACAGAAAAATATTGCGGGTAGCCAGGAACAGTACCTCAAAACATTCTAAAACACATCGAAGGTTCATTTAGCAGTTATGGACACAAGCTGATCCAAACCATGAAATTACTCAAGCTTAAACTATGAGTCCTGAATATGGAGGCAATCACTAACATCTCTACCTATCACTTTCCATGAATCATCTATCGTTATCAGTTTTGTATGAAAGGATATCAAAGTAACGGAAAAAAGGGGACTAGATTCTAAGTTCAAATCTGCCTTCCGAATCTATCTGACCAAAAAGGCAGGACACAGCTTGCACCTGGACTTTACTACGGGTTCTCCTGAGTGCTTCAACATCATTACATGCCCTGTAAAACAAACATCACAGTCATCACTCATGAGTTATTATTAGTCATGTAACAATTTGAATGCTCTTCTCCCCACTCCAATAAGAAGAAGAAAAAAATGAAACAAACAAACAAAAGCATTTATAGAGTTACACGAGGACATAATAGAGACAGTTCATGGGCTATGTGAATGTTTATGTGCTTGTGAAATATGATGGAGGCATGCATCTACTGAGTTTAACGCATAAGTTAAAGCAAGTAATCATCAGGAAAACCATGTTTGGTTGATGGAAACTTTTAATCATAGATGTGATGGAAAATTTTGCACATACAAGTAGATGGCAACGATCTTTCCCATGACAAGTATCCAAAGCACATTCAATACTCTGCTTTTGCAATAAAGGGGTGAATTGTGAATGAAATAATGAAAAATGATTACATCTGATTTAGGTTCTGTGAGAATGCTCCTTGATGCGACCGAAACCCCTTTGTTTCTGTCCCTCCTGTTTGCATCTATTTTCCGCATAATCCTGAAAGTCAACAACCAATTCAGCGATTGGCAACTCTAAAGTCAGTAATAGCAATTAAAATGAACAAAACTAGTTAAAGACGCAGCAAACTGATAGCAAGGAAAAAATGGCACCGCATTTTTATCAAGTTCACTGCCAGGTGATAACTTTTCTTTCTTGTCGAAAAAAAAAAGAAAAGGGTAAATCCAGTAAACTTGGATTCAAAGAATCATTTTCCTCTTCCTCAATTTAAGTATCTAGCTTGGGTTTCCTCCATCTAAAACAAAGAACATTCATGAACGCCTTACTAGGTGAGAAAATCAAACTATAAGACAAGCAACAAATATTGATGATTAGTAGCATTTGCTAATTATACCTGCCAAAATGAACATCCATCAATTAATAGCAATGAAGGCTCAACTAACAAGAAGAAGCATGTAGCTCTCTAACCTCAATGAGCACATGTTGCAAGTCATAACACATAGACATAAAGAGAATGCAAGTGGACTGATGCTGTCAGTCACAGGATTATCTCAAAATGAAACATATAAAGCAAATATTTACGTAGACAAACACAAATGCAAACAACCAACTTAACACAAACATGTCAACTTATTATAGTGAAATTAATACTAAGAGAAGACATATACTGTTAGAGATAGTTCAAGAAACCTTTCAATACTCCTGGTCTCGAATTCATCGTAGCGGTCAATCACCCTGCAATAAATAAAGCTTTTAATTAATCACCACTATAATCTATTAAATACCAACAATTAATACTTGATCAACTTAAAAACATGCTCAAAACAAATTAGTTAAAAAAAGGAGAGAAATTTAACAAACCAGTCAAAGGCCATTTTACTGCCGCATACTACACCAGCAACTCCTCCTACAGTTCCAGCGGCAACACCCGCTGGCAAACAAACGAGAAGACCACCCGCAAATGTTAACAAAAGAGACAAAAGTTAAAAGCAAGCGAAACTGGGGGTTGGGAACATACCACCATAGGCAATCTTCTCTGATGTGCGATCCATTGACTGCATATGCTCCCTGTTTTTATTTTCATCATCAATATCAATCAAAATCATCATCATTTGTGAGAACCGGGAAAGCTAAATAAGAAAGACAAATCCAAAAGCCCAACAATGTTTAAGATCATGAAGTGAAGTTACCAGAGTTGTTTAAACCCCTCCATTCTGACTTGCCTAAACCCCAATAATTCTCTGCCAAACCCAACCCCCCCAATAAAAGGAAACGGTGTTTTCTTTCTTTCTGGAATCAGTTTTGTTTTATTTT
>Ga0325405_1004386_pt1 | contig 14426 bp, 4 predicted proteins | sample PopdelMetagenome_21_FD_205663 | JGI IMG/M metagenome (GOLD analysis project Ga0325405, IMG submission 205663) | Populus deltoides microbial communities from Bellville, Georgia, United States - Xylem-Control-R2 | ecosystem: Host-associated > Plants > Phyllosphere > Stem > Wood/Secondary xylem... | reverse complement strand
ACAAGAGCTCGAAAGGCTTTATATATCTCAAAGAATTCAGGATGATGTTTCATTAAATAACCCCAACAATAATGAGTATGATCATCAATCAAAGATACATAATATCGAGACCTTTTTTTTGTGGAAATAAGAGAAAATCCCCATACATTAGAATGAATCAAGTCAAATGAAGAAGAAGAAATGGAAATACTTCAATTAAAAGATAAAGCAAACAATTTTGTTAGTTTACATTCACTACAATAAAAAATATCACAAGTTTGTAAATTTTCTAAAGCTTTTCTAGATGCCAAAAATCTCAAATGAGAAGACAAAACATGATGTAGATGAGAATGTCATAAATAAAAACTAGAAGATGGAGTCGAATGAAAAGAAGACAAATGAACACTAGTAATAGCAGCAACAATAACAGACACTTTTAACTCATCCAAAATATATAATTCATTCTTTATAAGACATGTCCCAATTAACTTTTAAGATTGCAGATCTTGTATATAGCAAAAATAAGAGGAAAAAATGACTAAATAATCATAAAAATCACATAACTGACCAATAGAAGCAAGATTCAATCTGAGTTTTAAAATAAGATAAACATTAGGGAGAGACAAGTGAGGTGTGACAACAGAATCAACACCTGTTAAGGACATGAGATTGCCATCAACAGTCATAACAAGGATAGAGGACGAAGAGGACACATAAGTAAAAGATAAAAAATTTAGAGACATATGATGTGAAGCACAAGAATCTAATACCCATTCAGAATGTGACATACCTGAGGAGCTATGAGGTAATTAGCCTACAAAAGAAGAAGTGAACATTGTTTATAGCTGTAAGGAGAGAAACTTTTGAAATTGTTTAGCTAGAGTACTAGGATAAGTGATAGAGCCTGATGAAATTACTGCTGCAGTATTGTGGTGAGGTGGTTAATAACCTTGAGGTGGTCTATGACCATTAGATTGTGACTAACTACCATACTTTCAAGCTTGATTATATTGTCTCAACTTGGGACACTAAGCCTTCCAAGAACCTTTCTGCTTACAGAAACTACACTCGTTGAAGGCAACCCTTGTGTAAGGCTTATTCTGATTATTAGAGAATGACTTAGAGGGTACTTTTAATATAGAAGGATTCGAAGCAGATAGAATTTTTTTTCCAGAATAAGACCGGAGATGTATTTCTTCAGTCAGTAAAACTCACTAGCAACAGAGGGCAATGGAGAACGATGCAAAATTGAACCTCTAAATCCTTTAAAATCACTGTGAAATGATGTTAAAAATTGTATCAATCATTGATACTCTCTACGATCAATATAGGCACACATGCCTTTAATTCTGCTAATTCTGTAAGAGCCACTTGATCCCAAAGATCTATCACAACAGAATAAAACTCATGAATACTCTTATTTTTCTTGTAAAGAGCTCGTATGTCATTCTCTAATTGATACTGTTTTGTAAAATTTGATTGTATGAATAACCTTTGCAGATGATCCCAAACCTCTTTTGTTATCTCATACTTCACCAACTGTATACCTATGGAATGCTTAATAGAATTATTAATCAAAGTAACAATCTTTGCATTGTTTACTTCCCATACATCTATCAAAGCAGCATACCCTTCATCAGTATTCATAGGTATCACATAAGTTCCACTAACATATCCCCACATCTTTTTACCCTTAAAAAAATTTCTCATTACATAACTCTAATACAAATAGTTCTTTCCATTCAACCTCACACTCACAGACTAAAGCGAATCATCTTTTTCAGTAGTCATAATCAATAAACAAAGAAAACCAGAATGCAAAAGAAGCGAAAAACAAAATACCAGATTGTAGAAATTGAACAAATATCATAGAAACTGAAAAAATATCTATCAAATTTACAGAAACATACGTAAATACCAAATTGCAGAAACTGAAGAGAAAACAAAATACCAAATTACAGAAACATTACCAAATTGCTGAAACTAAAGGGAAGATGAAATACCAGATTTGCAGAAACTAAATAAATATCACTCTAAAAAATTAGATCCGTGAAAGTTGTGTTTGAGAATAAGTCTCGTTCTATGAAACCATGCTTTGATACTATGTTAAACAATTCAAATTAAACAAAAATAATATGAAAATAAAAGAAGAGATGGTTAAAGTTTCATTGATCACTTTTTTTTTTTTTTACGATGACTCTCACTCATCTCATACTCGTATGGACAAAAATGTATCCAAAATTATATTTTGAACCAAAATGTAAGAGTTTCAAACTAAAACATATATAAAAAAATTCAAAGGCAAATTTCTTTTAACAATGCGCTGGATGTACAGTACTGGCAAATAAAAGACCTTATTTGCTTGCCTCTTTATGAATTTTGATCCTCAACTTTTAATAAATTTTTTTTCTTATTTAATAAAATCGAGTTTTTTTAATATAAAATGAAAGAGATTTTTCTGGCATTCTCATAATCTCATAAAAAAACTAAATTAAAGCAAAATGGACAAAATCAATAAAAAGAAATTTAATGATCAAAGAAAAAAAATATATTCCAATCCGAGTAAACTGTCTTGGTGCACACTTATTTTTCCATAGCTTTTAGGTTTTCGTTAATAAATCCACTTAACTATAATCTTAACTGATGCAATTTTGGTTGCCATCCCAAATTTTACCTATTGCAACTTGATCTAAATTTTGATTATTGAAGATAAAAAAGAATATTTCAATTTGAGCAAATTATAAAGAAACTTTGGATGATAATAATTCTATCTGTTGCAAATGCCATCATCATACACAGTAACAGTCTGATGGTTTGAAGATTGACCCATTATGCCTATCAGTCTAATCTTGCCCAATGAAGATTGGGCCAGATAGGCTTTCCATGCTGTGTATTTCGCTGTTGGCAAGCACCTGCTTACTAGTGAACCCATTCAGCAAGGGAACGATCAAATTCCAATGAGTCTGGATTTTTAAAAGACATTTTTGGAGAGGAGATTTTCTGGATTTGAAAAGAAATATCATCATATATAGAGAGACTGTAGGGTTTTTTTTTTTCCTTGAGAAAGAAAAATCATATATTTTTTCTTATGATATTCATGAATTTTAAACCTATCATCCGTCATATTAGATAGATAGATAGGCTATAATCCATAAGCCCTCGGACTGGCTTAACTTAATATTAAGCACTAGCTATTATGTTTTCAACTTAATAATTGAAATAAAGTAAAAAAAAACAAGTTGCGTTCATATCTTATAATATGTCAAATAATCAAAAGAGGGAATAATCAAATTTAGCAAAAGGTAAAGAACATGGGGAATCAAGATTGGCCAGAAAATACAGGCATCCTATTCCCATATCCAAATAAAAGTCAAACTACATCTAACAATAATCAACAATGAATGCAATCGTATATACTGCAAAACAGAAATTGACAAATCTTGACATTTATATGCACTCTGAATCAAGAATCCTAGCAAGGAATCTTTGAGGTGAACCACTTCATAACCAGAATGGGAGCCTTGATCAACCCCGGTGCAAACTCAATTATGATGGTCACGCACAAGTAACAAGGGCATATGCAAGTCAACACCAATCTGTACACAAAAATAAGCCAACTCCACATTAGTTTCATGCCATAAAAATCTAGTACTACACAAGCAAACATCTATCCATTGTATAATATTTAAGTTCTTCAAACTTTAAGGAATCAAATTGTAAAGAAAGTTAATAATACTAACCCAATAATCCACACAAACACCCCGATGATAGAGAGGATTACGGAGAGGAAAGCAAAAGGCAGGCCTAAGAGAAAGCCTAAAAGCCTGCATTTACAATCATCATCACAGCAGCAACAACACATGGTTTCTTGTTATGAGGTTTGCTTGTTTTTGTTGGAAGTCTATGTTATAGGTAGAACAAATACATGAAAGTTTGACGGAGTGTATAAGAGAAAAACATCAATGAGACTAACAGCTAAAAACTTGTTTATTTATACGTGATGTTTAGCCACTACTGAGCCCACAAGCATTGAAAGAAACGGATGACCAACTAACTATGCCAAATTCCCATGTACATTTCAGTATTCTTAATGGAGGATTATTGAAACTTCCTTGTGAGTGAACCATTTTCCTTATTCAATGAAGATTTTTTAAACTCAAATTAGTTGATCTGTTTCTTTATCTTGAGAAAAAAAACATGGATAGATAATAAAGAAATCCACTAGAAAGTGACTTGGTTAGTAGTTATTGCTAATCTAATGTGAATGCATATGGTTTTATTTCCATATAAATAATAACGTTTTACTCAAATTATATATTTGATGCCGTGACAGAGTTTTTTTATTTTAAAAAAAGCTTGGAAATCTTCACTCTCATTCACTTTCTCCTTTGATAATGTCCTAAAAACATTCAAGTAGTTTAAAGGCAAGGTTTACATTTTGGATAATCAGTTAATATGTTGGTTCTAGAAATCTAATCCATTCTTCTTAACCAAGGTAGTTGGTGCCTGATACATGCGAAAGGTTTCATTTGGTAAATTTGAAGATTCTCCGATGCTCAAGTAAGTATCTTTTTTAGAGAAAATACAATGATATTTTAGAGAGATACTCTGAAAATAAATATGTTGTAGAGAATTAATGATGATTAAGAACCTTCTTTTCTAAAGATCCCAATGGGTCTTTATAACCCATCCTTTCCTTTTTTTTATCGTATTCCCCCCTCCTGTTTATTAAATAGATACAATATCTCTGACTTGATAAAAAAAAAATATCTCTACATGCTTGGACTTAGTGCTTGGCTGAGCCAAGCAGGGCTAGGTATGGTAGATTGCTAGAACCATACATGATTAGGCTTAGCGTTTAGTCAAGCCCATGAAATGTTAGGTTTGACAAATCATCAAACCCATTTATGTCTGGGCTTATCGTTTAGCTGAGTCCATGAGAGTTAGGTCTAGCGACCATGTCCATACATAATTGGGCTTAGCCCTTGAATGAGCCTAGGAGAATTGGTTCTGACAATCGTAAAACCCATTCAAGCATGGGTTCAGCACTTGGCTGAGCCTAGGAGATGCTGGGTCTGACAGGTTGCGAGACCGATTCATGCCTCAACTTAGCGTGTAACTAAGCCCAAGAGAGTTGGGTCTGGCAATTCACTGGACCCATACATAGTTAGGCTTAGTGATTGGTTGAGTATAGGGATGTTGAGTTATCATATTGTCTCTGGTCTCTTTAAATAAGAACTCAAAATAAAAACAGAAACAAAAATAAAATATGTTGATCCATCAATAGTCCCTTAAGTCTTTGCATATTTATTACGCAAAGATTTGAAAAGGGTACCAACAGTAAATGATAGCCCCTTTTTATCTTTTCTATAAGATTTTTCTATCATTTAGAGAACTATTAGGATTCCTCATGGCCAGATGACTCATTTTTATTTAAAGAAGGCGTCTCTTAGGAAGGAAAATGAAGGCTTGTATTTAATACAGTAACTAAGTGAATGTTTGGAGATTTGAAATGGCATGAAAAGCCATTCATCTAACGGTGAGGGTAGAAAGATGTTTTCTTTATAACCCTACTCTTTTTTGCCTCTATCTTTTTTTTTTACTTTTTTTAATTTTTGAAAAACATTCTATTAAAGATCCCAAACTATTTTAGTTCCAATACAAGGAGACAAACTTATTTCTAAGTATTCTCCATCACCAACTTCTTTCATTCTCTGTTTCAAACCCAAAAGATAAACAAAAAAATAATCAGATTTGTCTATAAAAAAAAGGTGTTGTTGCCCTAAAAAAGGAGTTCAAGTTTCAACTCGAGACTGGAAGAAGTGGTAGGGGTTGGGGGGTCCATAAGACTAGGCCATAAGACTAGAGGCAGTGACACTCCAGTGTCCACAACTGGTCGGGAGGAGAGTATCTCTCCTCCCAAAAGTTTTTCTCCTATTGTTACCAAGGAATCCCAAGAGAGGGAGAGGCTACCTCAAAACCCTGAGGAGGATGTTCCAAGCACTTTAGGTGCAGAGGATATAGAGTTTGTTTCTCGCCTTTATATTGAGGAGTACACACAACTTAGATGCCTGACCAAGCTAGGCATATCAATCAGGAGACCTTAGGCTTTGCCTAGGGTTATTTTAAGATTATGACTCCTTTTTGCATGTATGCGATAGGGTATTCTTTCCTTCTTCAAGGATTCGTGAGGGAAGTGTTCAAATATTACCAGCTAGATTGAGACCGGCTTCATCCAAATGGGTGGATCATTTTGTTCACTTTTGACAAGTTTTGTAAACTCATTGGAATTGAGCCTTCGGTCAATATCTTTAGAAGTTGCTATCATTTGGTTGCTAGCACCAATGGTGGTAACAACTTGCATTATTTTTCTACCTTCACCAATAGACCCACATGAGCTATGAAAGGAACTCTGTGTGGAAAGCCTATGCATGTCAAAAAATAAAAGGGAAGATAACTGACAGTGAGGTATAATAGGCCAATCAATCACAAAGGTAGAATGCAGAAAATCTAGGGTTGTTCTCATTACTAGAGGGCTCATCGCCCTGATATAAACTGCAAGCCTTGTCTGTGCTCAGATGAGGAGAAAACATATGTTGTGCTAGCCTCGACTTCAACAAAGTATGAAGTTAATAGGATGACCGAAGGATATTATCAGGTTGATATGCATAGTATATCGATTATTTATTCTTTTGTTGCTTTATTTCCAAGTTGATTATTAATTTTTTTATTTATACAGGGCTAGCAACTAAAGGATATAGAGAAACTTCAGCAAGGTCTATAGAAGAAAGTTCACCAAAAAAGTCTTCATCTCTTGTCGTGGTTGATGGCAGGGCTAAAGAAGTGATGAAAGATTACCCCATCATTATTGATGAACTCTCTATTCTCAAAGAAACAACAATGAGAGTCAAAACTCTCACAGAAAATGAAGTTAAGGCAGTCATACTCTCCTAACCGAGGGTCAAGTAGATTTGAGTCCCCCTGAAATGATCACGAGCGTTGCCACCCATTTTAAAAGGAAGAGAGTCTCCACCCTTGTGGAGCCTGATGTTCTTATCTTGATTGTAGAAGCTCATATGATAACATTTTCTTTGCTTTAACTTCTAGCCTTACTGGCAAAGGCTGCAACAGCTGGGCATTCTACTTGGGTTATTCCTGATAGAGCTAAGTTTAAGGATGCTTTTGCCAGCCTCATTCTTGGCTGAGCCCCCTTCAATTTCCCCGCCTTGATTGATAAGAAAAGGCATTTTATGGAAGCTATTATTAGTGAAAGGTCAGGTATTGAGAGGCTGGCTTTTAGGTGATAAGACTATTGTACAAGATTCTCATCATCCCATCAAACATCTTCATGATGTCTGATGAGAGCTATAATCATTATTTAGCTCTAGCTGGTCAAATGACGTTTAATGTAAGGAACCTTCTCATTCACCTTTTGTTTAGTTCTGTGACTATTGTTCCTAACACTTGTTTTTTGGAAAACCTTCAAAATGTGAACTCATTCAAAAAAGCATTGGGTGGTCGAAAGGAATCATGCAAGGGAGGCCAAACAGGGCAAACCAAGCTACCTTCAAGCTGTTAAACTACTATAAAGGCCAAACTGAAGAGCTTCGAGTTGGTTTATTCAATGCTGAAAGAACAAATATAAGGCATTGTTCTTTAGTTAGACTCTAATAACAAACTACTTCAGGGCACCTACAACCAAGTGAATTCCCTAAAGTGAGAGATTTTTTAGTTGAAGACCATATAATACGGTCTTAGGGTTGAGCTTTTTGCTATCATGAAAAAAACCTGAAGTTCTTGGGCTTAGTTTGAGGTTTTGAGGAACTCCTCTAAGGATTTTCAGGAATTTTTTGAGGGGTCTGCAGCTTTGAGGGAGACAGTTAGAGATAATATAATCCTTACAATGTCTAATTTGTATTTCTTCAATTAATCAAGGGAAATACATGTAGATTTTAGCATCGTCTTTCATCTAGTCCTAGTGCCTAACTTTGTGGATGTGCTCCCAGTTAGGGTTGTTGTTGCCCAACGTGGGGAATAACTAGCTGAGGAGCCCAAACTAGATATTTAAGCCTTCTTTCCCCATCTCCCCTTATTAATGTACACACCCCTAGTTTTGAGGGGTTTATTTATGTGGCATTTTTTATTTTATAACATTTTGATTCTTATTTATTTCTTTGTTTACTCTTGTGTACGGATCTCACGCCCGTAGTAAACATTCCATGCGCGGTTTAAGTCCTTTAAAATAGATTTGAAATTTTGTATGGATCCAACACCTGTATATAGAAATATTTTTATCAAGGTTGAACTTGTATGGGTCCAACGTCCACATTAAAAATCTCATACATGGTCCATAAACCCTTAAGAAATTGTTAAAAAGTTGTATGGGTCCAACACTCGTACACAGAAATACATTTATCAAACTTGAATTTGTATGGGTCCAACACCCATATTAAAAATTGCATACAAGGTCCACAAACCCTTAAGAAATTGTTAAAATTTTATATCGATCCAACACCTGTACATAAGAAAGTATTTATCAAATTTGAACTTTGAACTGTCTAACCTTAATCAAGATTTAGAAGGGATTTTCCTTTCCTGCCTGAAATCAAGAGGAAATCATGGTTTCAGGTAAATTCCTGAAAATCCAAATGAATCTATAGTGGATTGTTGAAAAACCGCTAGGCAGAAGGTGGGGATTAATGTTATTGTCGTTAAGCAAAAAATCATTATGGAGGTAGTTTACCCCATCCTTAGAAGGTTGTGAAGCCCCGTTACCTCAAAAAAGTATCATGTCAATCCCATCCTTGAAGAATAGTGCAATCGTATTAGGGAGGTTTCAGATCTATCACTTTCAAGGTAATTTATGCAGTCGCATTAGAGAGACAAAATCCATCTGATCCTTGAAAAGTTGTGAGACCATTGTCTTAGATATCTCTTAAAAAAAAGACATCATTAATATGCATAATTTAATTTATATATAAGAAAGTTACATACCTAGTTATTGACCATGATATATTTTTGTTGCCTTTTGGGGTGTAATTGTCTTGATGATATTTTTATTGAGATCATAGTCTTAACTCCAAAAAAGGTGAGAATAGAGTTTTTTCAATAGATGTTTTTTGGATGACTGGTAAATAGACTTCATATGTTTTATGGTTTGAACCAATATTTTACTTGCACTTGTTGAAAGCTTTCCAAAATGTTGAGGCTCCAACTGTACTCATGAAGTTGGAAAACACCTAACCTAAATTTGGTCGTCTCATTGAACCCATGGGCAAGTAGAAAAACCATACTTAAGGCAATCAAATTACTACACAGCCTTTCCTTCTTGTTAAAGAGTTGTTGAAGCTCTAATGGAAAAATACGCGAACAACTATACAAAAGCTCATAACGCGTCCCATTTCAAGAGTGTTTTTGATTATCTTCCATTGATGGTGATTGGGGACGTTGATAGACAAGTTCTCGAAGACTATTGATGGCCTTTTCTATCAGATTTCCATAAACAACGCCAATGATGTTGTCCCAAAAAAACAAAGTAGCTTGAGGACAAGGTTTACGTCTTAGATAATCAGTTAATTTCTTGATTATGACAATTTAATCCATTCTCCTATCCAAGGTAGTTGGTGTCTGATACCTATAAGAAGTTCTTTTTGATGAATTTGAGGACTCTTCGATACTCAAGTATCTATTTAAAAGAAAACATAATAATATTTTAAAGAGAGACTGAAAATAAATATGTAGTAGAGAATGGAAATTGAGAACCCATTTTCTAAAGATAAAATCTTTATAGTCCATTATCTCCTTTTCTTCATCGCATTCCCCCCTCCTCTCTATCAAAGAGAAAACAAATCTCTGACTTGATCAAAGGGAAAATATCTCTACATGCTTGGGCTTAGTGCTTAGCTGAGCCTAAGAGAGCTAAGTCTAGCAGATTACCAAACCCATACATGATTGGGCTTAGAACTTTGCTGAATCTAGGAGATGTTGAGTCTGGTTGTCAGATCCATTCATGCCTAGGTTTGATATTTGGCTAAACCCAAGAGAGCTAGGTCTGGTAGATCACCGTACCTATACATAATTAGGTTCAACGCTCAGCGTAGGCCAAGAGATGTTGGGTCTGGCATGGGCTTGGCGCTTAGGGCAGAGCCTAAAAAAATTAGGTTTGACATATCACTAAACCCATTCATGTTTGGGCTTACATGCTTGTTTGAGTTAGAAGAGCTTGGTCTGGCAACCAAACTCATATATAATTGGGCTCAGTGTTTGGCTAAGTCTAGGAGATGTTGAGTTTGGTAAATCACCATACCTGCTCAAGTTTGGGCTCAATGCTTGGTTGAGACTAGGAAAGCTAGGTCTGGCAGATGACCAGACTTATACACGATTAGGCTCAGTACTTGGCTGAATCTAGAAGATGTTGTGTTTAATAGATCGTAAAACCCATTCATCTGGGTTAAGAGCTTGGCTGAGCCTAGGATAATTGGGTTTGCAGTTCACCGTAGTTCGAATACTTGATTATGCTAAAAAATATTAAATTATAACTTGATCTCTAGAACCCAAAATAAAAACAAAAAATGTTGATCCATGATCCTGAATGACAAGAAAAGGTTTGTTTATGACTAACTGACTATTAACTAAAGGCTAGTAATTAAGCAACAATTTATTATATTTTATTTTCAAGACAATCAATTTACTAAACCACAAAAAACAATGAATATAGTTAGAACACATGTTTTTTTTCCTCCCTTCCCCTGATTCACCAGATGAGAACCACAACTGAGAGCAAACTCACATCAATGTCGAAGGAGACTAATTGTGGCTTATTCTTCATCTCCCTTTTGGACACCAAGGACTTTGACCACTAATCCATTCTGGAAATCTCCCATCCCAATTTTCTGTTCAAAAAGGAAATGGCACCTATAAGAATAATGACCAACCTTGCTCAACTGAAAATCATGCATTGGCAAGGAAACGGGACTTCCAAATACCAGGATATAAGACTTTCCTTTTGTCTATTGAGAGTTGAGCAGGACACATAATCCTTGAGAACGTAACTGAATCAGGCAGCTGTAGATCACACTCGATAACTTGAAGGGAGTTCCTTGGGTACTTTCTTGAACTTCTCAGGAGTAAACCCCAATTCTTGACTTGTATGGCTATATGACTTCTCAAAAATTCATCAGTGTCTGTACCTCAATTCAAAGCTCCGAAGTTGTAATAGTAAAATCAATTTCATGATTGAGAATGTAAATTAGTCTAGTGTATCTTGCAAGCTTCAATGGCAGCATTACGAGCAAAGTGCAACAAAATTGGATATATTTTTCAGAAATGCCCTTAGATAAATGACTCGTGTGAACAATGATGTAGAAATAAATTCAAACAGATAGCCCTTCTCATTTAATATGCTTGTTCACATCTTTTGCGCAACTCGAAACCTTATAAATCAACTTCAGTCCCAACCCAACTGCAAGCAGTATCTTTTGATATCCCTCTTAACTTCATCATCTCCCTAAGCTCACTCACACTATCCCATCTCTCAGCAGCGGCCAAGGTATTCGATAACGCAACATACGCACCAGGTCGACCTATAGCATTTATCTTAAAAAGTTTATTGGCAGCTACACGTGCCATTTCTACATTGCCATGCATATTACAAGAGCTAAGCAGAGCTGCCCAAACATCAGAATTTGGCTTCTCAGGCATTCCTTTAACAAGCTCCCATGCCTGCTGTAAATTTCCAGCACGGCCTAACAAATCAACCATGCAAGCATAATGCTCCATCCTTGGTTTCGTGGAATAATCTCTCTCCATACTATCAAAGATCTCACGGCCTTTAGTGACCAAGCCAGCGTGTCCACAGGCTGACAGAGCACCAAGGAAAGTAACGTAATTGGGCTCAATATTGCACTGTTGCATCCTATGAAATAGCTCAAGCGCTTCCCAGGGTTCTCCATTCTTCCCGTATCCATCAATCATCGAAGTCCAGGAAAACACATTTCTCACTGGCATGTAGTTGAAAACTCTTCTTGCATCCTCAATTCTACCACATTTTGAATACATGTCTATAAGAGCACTTCCCATTTTTACACCGTTGAAAAACCCACTCTTCATAATCTGGCACTGAACTTGCTGACCAATCTCAAATCCTGCCAACACAGAGCAAGCCCCAGAGACACTTGCAAAAGTGGACCCGTTAGGCCTCAAGCCAAACCGTTGCATATCAACATATACCTCAAGAGCTTTCATAGCTGTTTCAACAGATTTGCTATAACCTTCAATCATTGCATTAAAAACCACGATGTCTTTTTCAACTGTCTTCCAAAAAATCTCTTCAGCATCTTCCACAAAGCCTTGATTCATGTACCCAGAAATCATCGATGTCGAACAAATCACATTCTTTTCCAACATCAGATCAAAAACTTTCCTTGCATAGCCAACCTTCCCACTCTTCACATACGAATCAACAAGCGCTGTATAAAGAACATCATCGGCCTTAACATCTAGTTTCAATATCTGGGCATGCACTAAACCCCCTGTATTACGGGGCAACATAACATTAGCACCACTAGTAGAAGCCTTTAAAATCATCGAAAAGGTAAACCCATCAGGCCTTTCACCATCAAGATCCAACCTACGAACCATACTAATCGACTCTTCAAATAACCCTTGTCTCAAGTACCCACCAATCATATAATTATAAGCTGAAAGAGTTCGTTGAGGCAATTCATCAAACAGCTGGTGTGCATACTTCAGACACCGACATTTTAAATGGAGGATCAGAAGTTTGATAGAGATATTAATATTGGGTCGAAACCCAGTTTTTAAAATATGGGTATGGATCTTTTGGCCATGAAAAGGGGTATCTGAGTTGATGTAGTGTTGAAGAGCTGAGGACAGAGTGGTGGGAGTTTGGTGGGTAATGTAGTCTTCTTGATTTGGCGGGAATACATTTGATGGGCGAAGAGGTGTGTAGTTACGGGTTGATGAGAAAATGTACGGTCTGATTGTGGCTAGTTTGACCTTTTTCATGTTGCCATTTGATTTGTTCAGTTGCCTGTGATGAAGAATCGTTTTATTTGATAGAGCTGATAGAAGCTTGGGAGAAATGTGGTCGTTTTGAGGAATATGCAATGGCATAGGCATTGGTTAGGGCTTGGGGATAGAACAATAACTTCATTATAACACAAAGTTATTGGCCAATTTTTAATGAGATGTTTGTAATATGTGAATGAATGTTAAGAACATTATTACAGAAGAAACCGAAAGATGCAGGATGTATTTGTTTTCTTGCCACATGTTTAAAAAAAATTAATTTTTTTGCTTAAAATTAATTTTTATTTTATATTTTTAAATTGTTTTGATGTTAAAAATAAATTTTAAAAATAAAAAAATATTATTTTAATATATTTCTAAAAAAATATATTTTAAAAAATAATCGCTATTATAATATCAAGCATCATCTTGAACATTAATTGTAATCTATTTTTATCAAAAATTATTAATTGCACTATTTATTGTGGTGTTTTTTTAATCATTAAACTTTATAACTTTTCAATTAGATTATTGGAAGTTATATTATCATGATTATTTTTGTTTATAGTTTTTTTCTAGTTTGCATTATCTCTCATGCCGGATTTGCATTAGTATTAAAAGGTTGATAGGGTTTTATTTTGCTAAATCAAAGTTGAATCGGGATTGAGGATATAAATTAAAAAAAAACAATCCAATTAGATTTTGTTGCAAAAAACAAGTTTGATCCCTGGTGTTTTTGTTTTTTTATCATTTGATTTTTTTTAAAAAAAATTAACATTTCAGCAACTTTATTTTCTTTGTATTTCAGTTTTTCTATATTAAAATAAGAGAGAGAAACTATCAAAAAGCTTTTTTTTAAAAAAAAAAAATACTTGGATGATCATATTCTAACCATCAAAATATCAACATTTGAGTTAACAGGTTATTTTATTGAGAGGAGCTCAATAAGAATAATGTTTGCCTATATCCATATTGCAAAAATTAATTAATTGGGATTCATTTAATATTTTATTTATTTATTTATTTATTTTAGAGTGATTAAATTTTGAAATTTGGAATGGATATATCAAGATTCTTATAATATTTTTAAGATATTTATAAGCGAAAACTAGTTAAAAATTAAGTGCTTTTTGAGATTGAAAAACTTAAACTCTAATTTTTTATTATCATAAAATAGTACAACATGCGACAACAAGTTGTTTGTCATAAGAGGCAACCTATCACCGATTTAAAAAAATTAGACTATATTCATGCAAAAAAGATAAAAATAAAAAAATAGCCAATCACTCAAACTTACGCTTCCAAGCCGAGGCTCATGGAGACTCTTTGATTGTTTGCTATACCCAACAATGTATAATTGTTTTTCCCATTGATTCTTTCATTTTAAATATTGCTTAATTTCCTATCTTTTATTTTTT
>Ga0325405_1004381_pt1 | contig 14439 bp, 13 predicted proteins | sample PopdelMetagenome_21_FD_205663 | JGI IMG/M metagenome (GOLD analysis project Ga0325405, IMG submission 205663) | Populus deltoides microbial communities from Bellville, Georgia, United States - Xylem-Control-R2 | ecosystem: Host-associated > Plants > Phyllosphere > Stem > Wood/Secondary xylem... | reverse complement strand
GATTAAAAAAAAAATCTGTAAAAAGAGTATTAGGTTAAAAATTAAGTTTGGAGTCATTGGTTGAAACAATAATTTAAATAATATTAAAAAAAACAGCAGTAAAAAAATAATGAAAAAAAATAAAAAATCATATTTTAATCTATTTAAATTATCAAACAACTCAATGCTAACATAATAGAAAGAGGAAAAAAAATTAAACTTCAAAAAAAACATAAGCTTAAAAAAAAAACAAGAAAACTCAAGTGAATTTTCTAAATATGATCTAATCTTAAAAATTTGCAACTTGTTATATTCTGGACCCGAGTTCAATTAAAAAACTTAATTATCAACCAATTTAATTCTAAAAGATGAAATTATTGAAAAAAATATTAACAAAAAAACTTGAAAAAAAACAAAACAAAATGAATGAAGATAAAATTTTAGAGAAAAACACCCAAGGATGATGAAATTTGAAAATAAATATTAAAATAATCTCAAATAAAATAAATAAAAATTAAAAGAATGAGTATCAAATTTGAAAGATTAAAATATCATTAGGGATAGAATTGAAAAACATAATTCGATAGATTATTTATAGATAAAAAAATAATTATGGGTGAAATTGAAAAAAAATTATAGAGGACTAACTCAATAAAATCAAACCCAAAAAAAAAACAAACAAACTCAGACAAACCTCCTGAATCTGGTCTAATCTCTAAAACCTACAACTTGTGAAATCCTAAACATAGGTTCAATTAAGAAATTTAACTCTCATCAAATTTAATTTTAAATGATGAAATTAAAAGAAAAAATATTAATAAAAAACTAGCAAAGAAAAAAAACAATAAAAGGAATGAAGATAAAATTTGACAAAAAAAACTCGAAAAGGATGAAATTTGAAAAATATAATTAAAAATGATCACAAACAAAATAAATTTTAATTAAAAAAATGAGGACTAAATTTGAAAGATTAAAAACTCATATGGGATGAAATTGAAAAATAATTTTAATTTGATAGATTATTTATAGATTACAAAATTATAAGGAAAGGAATAGAAAGAAATTGTTGAGGGCTAACCCAATGGAATCAAACCAAAAAAATTAACAAAATAAAAAAATGATAAAAAAAGTAAGAAAACATCGGTTTAGGAAAAGATAAAAAAAAATAAAGCAAATCCAGTGAACCTCTTAAACCTGATCTAATTTCTAAAAGTTGCAACTTGTGAAATCTTTGACCCAAATTCAATTAAAAAACCTAATTCTCAACAATTTAATTTTAAAGAATGAGATCGATAAAAAAATATTAAAAAAACAACAAAACCAATAAAAATAATGAAGATAAAATTTGATAGGAAAAACCCAAGAATGATGCAATTTTTAAAAAAATAAAAAATTATAAGACAAAAAAAAATAAAAAAATTTGATAGATTAAAAAAATCATAAAGGGGTGAAATTAAAAAAAATATTTGTAATTTGATAAATTATTTATAGACTAAAAAATAGTTGGGGAAAGCATTTATAATTTTATAGCTTATTCTAAAATAAAAAAAAAATTGAAAGTATAGGGATAGGTCAAGGAAGAAAAAATTAAAGGGGTTGTTTTGAGATTTTGTAGTGATGGCACAAAACTCGAGGAGAAGAGAAGAAGAACAAGAAAAAAAATAAATGATTGTCGATGATGAACCGTCGTCAATCTTAGAAAACACATTGCATCACCGTATAAAAAAGGTTGAGATCTTTCAAATGCTGTCCTGAAAGAGAGTGTTTGGTGGTTGATGGTCCCCCACCCACACAACATATCATGTAAACAAATAGGCTTTAGATTTGAATTTTAAAATCATGATAGAATATATTGATTTTTTAAAATATAAATTAATATTTAAAAATACTATTTATCATCGATATAAAATAAAAAAATTAACATATCTTAATATGTCATTTATACTATAAATAAAAAAATTGAGTATACATCTCTTAAAATCTGAAAATTTAAATAATGATATAAAAATAGAAGAATTACCCCTAACTTTCTATAATTTGATTGAAATTACATTCATCTATAGATTTTTTGATATTTGAAGTGAGAGGAATTGTGTTTGGATGAGAGAAAATTTCTTATCTAGTTTTTATTTGAGTTTCTAATATATTATATATAAAAATAATTTAATTTTTTTGTCAAATTGTTTTTAAAAAGAAAGGGTATGTTCCAACAAGGCCCTACGCATAGGCCCGAAGGAAGTCCGCGTGCTTGGCTTGTATTTTTTTTTTTTATAAGGGACATATGACATATCGTTAGTATTAACCGAGACTTTTTCTTTTTTATCATTGGAATTCTAAAAGCTCTTTCTATCCTCTCTCAAACAAGAAATTGGAAAAACAATATTTGATAATCGGGACCAAAATTAATTTTTTAAAAATCAAAGGGATTGAAAAAGAAAGAAATAAAAAATTACAGTGACCAAACTAAACTTTTCATGCAAACTTTGAAATTACCACCTATTTTCACTTTGATGCTACAGCTTTCAATCCTTCTTTTGTTTAACCAACTAGGGCGAAGTGGCCATCAATACGTCCATAAAAGAAGTGAATCGAGAAGAAGAAAAATTTGATGGAAAAAAAAACCCGCATAAATGACATGTCGTTTGTCATCTATAAAACTCAAACAAAGACACGCACGCCCATCAACTGAGCTCCAATGTCATTCCCATCACTAATCAAACACGCTAACCTTAAACTAAGACATGTAGTCATGTACTGTCGTCTACTCAGCTACGACACGAAGACATTATTATATAATTAAATAATATATTAATTATATCAATAGTTAAACCGACCATTTTAGTCGTCTCGTTAATCTTAAAATATACACTGAATTAATTATTGGAGTGGTTACTTTTGCCGGGGCATTTCTTCGACGCCACTAACTTTTGGTATTCGACTTTAATGCTAATTTAATAATATATTTATTTTTAATTTTAAATATATTGGTATTAAAAATAATTTTTTTTTAAAAAAATATTATTTGATATGTTTTTTTTTAAAAAAACACTTTAAAAAATAATATTTAAAATTTTAAATAACGAACATAAAAATAGAAAAACTCAAATAAAAAATTAAGAAAATTCATCAGTGTTGTTAAGCCTTCTATCATATTTTTTTTTTTTTGGATTTGAGGAAACCTCATTCTCCCAGAAAGCGCACTTTGTGGGCCCAGGTGAGGGAGTAAAACCCCAGCTGTTTCAGGCTCTTACAAGAGATGCACATCCTGACTCGAACTCGAGATCTGTTGTGCAGATTTCAAACTTTTTGCCATTACGATACGCCCTTGAGAATCCATGGCTTATACCTCAGGCAATTGAAGGTCATTTTCGTGGAAATTTTTCAGGAACTTAATTAATGGCTTCCACAATGCCTTTGCCACTGCCTTTCCTCACCAAATTCAATCGAGAAGCATCATGGTCAAGTGTGAACGAAAGAAATTTACAGGATGGGAAAATTGTCAGGAAATTAATGGATGGCTTCTACAATGTCTCTGTCCTTTCCTCACCAATATTTACAGGATGGGGGTGAGAAACTCGTGGAACGGGATGAACATATATGAAGGTTTTTTAACCATGGATCTTTAGTGCAATGGTGATGGCAACAAAAGATAGCTTAGAAAATGGCTGAACGCTCTCACAAGTCACGGGAAATATTTTTCCTAGTTATGGTCATGTGAGTGATATCCTTAAACTAAGAGTTGCAAGAACTTGACAGGCATTATATACTCCTCTGAAATGGATGAAAGATTCTGCATGAATCTCACAAAGCATAAAGTTAACAATTGCATCAGGGAGAACAAAGCTACAGCACTCAATTATATCAAATTTGTCATCAAAATCTTACTTAAGTTGCAAATAGCATTGATGGAGAGACTTGTCTGAAAGGAAAAGAAAAGAAAAAAACAGCAAGAACAAAGTGAAAGAAGAAGAAATAGACCGACAGAGGCTAGAGCATTAGAAATTTCTTAATACATTTTGCAGTCAGACCATTACAAGATGCAAATAGCATAGCAACTGTAGCTTCATTCCTTGACACGCCTTCTTGCTGAATACCTAAAAACAACTTACTAGTAGTTTCTTCTTTACACCGTGGTTGATGGTGATACCACTTCTCTGAGGCTTGGTCTGCTTCTTATTTCCTAGTGCATCCTCCATGAGTTGGGTCCCATTGTTCTTCACACCCATAGCAAAACTCAAACCTACACCTGCATTTATGATCATATGTTAAGAAAAGAAACTCCAGTGTACTCGCATAGATATGTAGTTCAAAGTTACTAAATGCTGTTTTATAGTTGCAGTTTGAGGCATCTTTCTCTATGCTCCTATCTATACAAATCACAATGTTTGGTTAAAATTAGCAATGAGTAAAGGATATCAGTGACAGAAACTGTTGTAATTAAAGAAAAATTATGTAGTAATAAACAAGTTTTGAATTGTAATGACAACGAAAGACAAACTGACCTGCAGACCATGTGAGGACAACCTTCTGTTCTTTCCACATAGAACTTGCACTTAGGACATCTACCCCATTTCTTGTCCTTAGCAAGTTCCCTCACCATGAGATCTTCCCTCCCTCTCTCGTCCTCATTCAGCCTCTGGTACTCATCACAATCAACCCCAGGATGCCAAGGCACAGAACACTGAGCACAGAACAATCTATGGCAGAAGGGACATTCAGACTCTCTAATTGTTTCTCCTTCATTATCATCAACCAACAAAGCTGAACAATCCTTGAATGGACAGTAAAACCTCTGGGATGCATTAATCACCTCTTCACATAATGCCTCCTCCCAACGATCAATCACTCCCCTAGTCAGTACAGGCCTGCAGGCGTCCATTTCAAGGACAGCCCTGCAGCTCAATCCAGGGCAAGTAACTATTCTAATGTTGTCTTGGACCTTAGTGGCCACATGTCTGCTTATGCAGTCATTGCAAAATGAGTGAACACAGCTCTCAGTTTTGAACATTTGATCATTCTCTTTTCTCTCAGCACAAATCTCACAGAAACTTAAAGAAGACTCACCGGCTTCTAAATCGATGATCTCCACACGCATAGGCTGATCTGAAATAGGAAGCACTACTGGGATTCCTTCTATCATCATCGGTGATGGCCCAATGCTTTTCATTTGAGAAACGATGACAGAACCGATCAAAGTCTCCTGGAATTGCAACTCTTCTGCATATTTGGCATCTGATACTTCAAAGATTTCTCCTCCTCCTCCTCCTTCTTGCTCTTCATCAAAGAGCGCCGAGAAGTAAAAATCATCAACAAAATCAAGCTCAGAGGGGGCAAGGGATTGTTGTGCCATGTTATAACAAATTAACCACCGGTCACTCTATGGTTCAAGATCAGATGACGTCCCTGTAGAAGTGACTTCGCTTAGAAGAAGTCTCCTGCCACTGGAAACCGCTAGGTTAACTGCTTAATACGGGGGGTTGTTATTTAACCTTTGTTTGACATGACCTAGGACTCTGTGCACAGTGTGTTCGCCACTTTATTGCAAAGCTTCCTTTTGCTTTCCTAAATCCTGGTCCCAGAAGACTCTTCGGTTCACATTCTTGCCAAATTGCATCTTTTTCAAAGATTCGTGAGGTTAATGGTACATTCGGTCCCTATACTCTTGATTTTCTCTCCTTGATGTCCTTACCCTTATTTTTCACTGTTTTTTTTAGTCTTGAATATAAATAGGCTGATCACATATTCCATGGAGAATATTTTATCTATCTATATTATATATTTATTTTGCTAATTGTCAGTAGCATCATATATTATTCCACCATTTGCTCCAAATTTAAGAAATCACTCAATCTTTTTCGGAGAGAGTCGAGGACAGGTCCTGTCTTTAGTGTCGTCTCCTTACTTGGAATTATGTGCCGTGTGATCCTTCCATCAATTGTCATGCTTGTTAATATGGCAGTTGAGAAGGACGAATGATTTAAGAAATGAGTAGTTAAGGGATGATATTAGAGTGAAGTACATATTATAAGGACCAAACAAAGATATAATTTCTAGCTGGGGATCAAAGACGGCACTAACCCCATTCAATAGAATTTATTATGTTTCTTATGTACATGAATCAAACTTTTTGTAGCTAAATTCATTATTCGGTTCAGTTTCAATTAATTGGAATTATCTCAAAATAAAGATATAATTAACTCCTTTTTCTTTGTTTATCTACTCCCATTTTTTATGTTGGACAAGAGGCCATAACGCGTGCCTGCCCCTGCACTCCTTGTCTTGGAAAAGCCATGTAAAGCCAAAGCTACAGAAGTGTTAAACCCTCAAGGGAAGTTGTCCGAGAAACAACTTCCGAAGTAACCACAAAAGTGTTAAACCCTCGAAGGAAGTTGCGAAAGAAACAGCTTCCAAAGTAAGTTCTTGACAGATATTTAAGTGGTAGATGTTGAGAGACAATGGTGCATTGTGAGAGAAAAGGATCAAGGTTGAAGACAGATTTGTGATAAGAACATGCCAACAGAACCAGCCTTCTTTGATCTTCTTATTAACAATGATGAAATTTTACGTGCTCCGTTAGAAGCTGGATTTGCTGAAGAATTACAGTTCCAAGAGGCTCCACAGGCTTCTTTGATCAGTTGTCAGATGCCAAGCATTGTGTCATCATCAACTCCGTCCAAGACCAACATGGAAGCAATTTCAGGACACAAGATCGAACCACCACCGCGAGTGATAGAAAAGGGTGAACCATCTCTAAGTTCCTGTGACATGTGCCTGGAAAGGAAGGAAAAGTATCAGATCATTAAAAATGAGAGCTCTGGTCAGATATTTTGCTCAGGCTGCAGGTCAGTAAGTTCTAAATTTGAGAACAGCATATAGTAAATATTCTGTCCAAAACAGTATTGCTAGTATGTCTTTATTATATGAGCTTGTTGATGATGTTACTACATTGAGCTATACCCACTTTTACATACCATTAGGCCTTTAGTCCTGTAGAAGTTTATTGTGTAAAGCAGTGAGGGAATTTGACCTGGCTGATAAACTGATAAGGAGCAGTAGAATTTGCCACTAAATGCCTAATTGCTAAGGCCATCATCACAATAGTTTGAGTATAACACAAGCAATATCCTCTCAAAGGGTTTAATCCATCGAAACTAAACTATAACTTTTCGAAATATCGTTACAAATTCCCACTTTCCGGGCAGACTTTACAGATGAATTTCAGAAGAGTGTTGATTAAAACTTCCATTTTAATCAGCAACAATTTACATAAAGGGAAAGAGATGAATGTAATTTTTAGCTATTAGTAAAAGAATGATTTATCAAGTTCAGGAGCCTTTTCATAGGTCTGTTCAGTTAGGCAGAATTTTCTTTAATTGTTTTTTCCTCGAACAGCAAAGTTTGCCATCACTTAATTGAGTTTTGTTTCATGAACTGCTGTATTCTAAATTTTTTGACTAATTTTTCACAGCAAAACTTTGGAACTGTCAAAAAAAGAATGGTGCAGCAAAGAGTTGAGTATGGATATGGGTTCTAGAAATGACACTGCCAAGGGTGCAGTGAAAGCTGTTAGTCTCGACTCAGCACCAGATGAAGGTGAGTTGGGGTTTAATGAAAGTAAGCATAGGAAAGTGGCTGAAACCATTGTCGCAAAACAGCAGGGTCCACAGAGTCCTAATCCTAAAGCATGGGGACATACAGACTTGGATGAGAATCCAGCCATTCCAAGTAATGCTGATTCTGAGATGCCAGCTGACAGAGGAAATGGAGGCTTCCAAACACGCTCCAGATATTTCAAGAGCACTGCTGCACGATCTTTAGATAGACCACCTGTGGGAAAAATAAGTAATACGCGAGGAGGTATTGATCGTACTCCAGGAAAGGGTTCAGACGCTGGCCAAGAAAGAGTTGCAAATGGTATTCAGAATAATCTTATCGACGTGGTGGATGATCTTTCTGACTCTGATGCTTTTGATGATAATGATGATTCTGATTCTGATTCCGATCCATCTGAAAAGAGCCCTGAGAATACCAAGAAGAGACAACTGTTGAAGGCATTCCTTGGGATATTGGAGATATTGGCACCTGCGGATGTCAATGAACCTACCAGGCAGTGGCACTGTCCTGTATGCCAAGGAGGTTCTGGTGCTAACAAATGGTACCAAGGCCTGCGGGCCCTGATATTACATGCCAAAACCAAACTAGGAAAAAGGGTGAAGCTCCACCAGGAATTCGCACAGCTGTTGGAAGAGAAGTTATGCAGTAAGGGAACTTCTGACATTCCTGCTGCCAAAGTGGTGTTGAGTAAATGGAGAGGTATAAAAGATGAGAAGAAAAATGATGAGATTGTTTGGCCTCCTATGGTCATCATTAGAAATACTAGCCTTAAGAAAGATGAGAACGATAAGGTATGTGTGTCCTGTTCTCACATTCACAGAAAGAAATGAAGACAGAAATGCTGTTCAGTATTTAATTAATTGTCATTGTTTCAAAAATAATGTATCTGATTATGATCTAATCAACTATTCCTTGCACCAAAATGGATTTCAGTGGGTTGGCATGACAGGCAAAGAGCTGCTCGACTGCTTCAGCTCATATGACGCTATCATGAAGGTTCAACAAGCTTACAATTGGCAGGGACATCGTGGGATTAGTGTTTTGATTTTTGAGAGCTCAGCAAGGGGCTTTTTAGCGGCAGAGCGCCTGCATAAGCATTTTGAAGAACAAGGAACAGGTAGAGATGCTTGGAATCATCGTCCAGTCTACTTCCTACCAAATGAAGAGCGCCAACTTCATGGTTTCATGGCAATGAAAGAAGACGTGGATTGTTTCAACCAGTATTCAAAAGGTTCTATTTGCTTAACTTGAACTTTCGCGAACCTCAAATTCTGCCAATAAATCATATATACTCTATACTCTCTCAAGTGACATGCAATGCAATTGATCTGTAGGTAAGCCCAAGCTGAGATGTGAAATGAGATCATACCAAGAAATGGTTGTGAACCAGATCAGGAAAATGAACGAGGACAGCCACCAGCTTATCTGGATGAACAACAAGCTAGCTGAAGAACAAAGGCACCGAAAACTTCTTGAAGAATTTAATGTCATGATGGGGGAGAGGCTGGAAAATGCAATGAAGGAAATTGATATTTTGAGACAGAAAATCAAATTACAGCATGAACAGAACATGGAAGAGGTAACAGTCACCGAAAGCTCATGAGCTTATATGTCTTGCTTTTCCTGATGATTCTCTAGCTAAACAATCATTATTCACTACTGTCCATGAAAACTATGCTAGTTATTCATGATGAGTAATCTCCATATTCCTGACATGATATCTAGTGCTAGAGGTGTAGCTTCTCATTGCTTTGACCTGTTTTGCTTACATGATTTTAACTGAATAATCTCTGCATGTCCCTTCATCTATTCTGACTGATCGTAACAACTCTTTTCTTAAGACGGACTTTCAAGAACAATTTTTCAAGGACCAAATAAGGATTATTCTTGAAGAAAGAGATAAAGAGGGAGGGGATCCTCAGAGCCCAGACGAGGAGTAATAATGGAGACATCACACTCAAGACATGGCTCACACGTCTGTATAGTCCATGATGATGGAGGATAGCTCAGTTTTTATGTTATTCTATTTTATTCGGGATTATTTATTGGATTTAATTTTATTATTATTAGATATTATATTTACGGGAATATTTGGGATTTTATTTTGATTTATTTGTTAGATTTAATTTAATTATTGTTGAACATTTTATTTAGTGTGGTATAAGTTTAGTTGTTTGTTCTAATTTTAATATTTATGTATTATTTTTTAAAATATTAGATTTTTTTATGATTTAATAAAATAGCGGATTTTCCCTCAGTTTCAATTAATTGGAATTATCGGACTTCTTCTTCTTTTCTCCATTTTTTTTATTATCCCGCACGCATCAATAAACTTTTAATTATTCTCATAATTAAAGAATCCATGAACTTGTTCACATTCTCGAAAATTCAGAACACATCGTAAACCCTAGATTTGTGAGCATGTGATCTAAAAAAAACAAAGTTACACTCAGCTAAATACGCCATTATTTTGACCAAAACCTTAGCCCCTGTTCATCTTCCACCCACAGACCAGCCACCAGGCCCTCTTCCACCAGCCACCACACAGCCACTGCCGCACAGCCACACGCCAACAGACAAGCTCATCCACACCACAAATCCAGTAACTAAGACCAAACCAGAAGAAAATTGTTTCAAGAAAACAAACCTCTTTCCCATAAACCTCCATGGTAATAGAATCAGCATTCACTGCTCTGCTGCCTAAGAACCCACCAGCCTCGCCCACTGCCCAAAGCGTATCACCTATAACAAACCCAACAGCAGCCCCCAAACCAGACCGGTCCACACCAGCAGAAGGACAGCAACCCTCTTCTCTCCATCTGCACTGGGTCAAGTTTTCTAACCATGTTGCATGATGTGAATTAATTAATTAATAGAATCTCTTAGTTGTGTTTCATAGAAAAAAATGTGATCGCATAGTAATTGTACACGATTTAAATTTACGAAAAGAAACAAGTAATGTTGAAAATGGATAAAAAGATTAAGAGATTTCTCTTCATTGACTGAGACAGAAGAGACCTAACAAAGATATAATTTCTAGCAGGGGATCAAATATAGCACTAGCCCAAATCAATAGAATTTATTATGTTTTTATGTAGACGAATCAAACTTTTTGTAGCTAAATTCGTTGTTGAGCTCAGTTTCAATTAATTGGAATTATCTCCTCCCATTATGTAGTGTATAAGGGATGATATTTTTTTTTTATGAGTGATGCAAATCCCCCATTTTTGGTTGATCGCCTCCAATATTTTTTTTTCCTTTCCACTAAATGATAGGAAAAGGACAAAAGGCCATAACGCGTGCCTGGCCTACACTCCTTGGCTAGGAAAAGCCATGTAAAGCAAGTCAATCAAAGGTACAAAAGTGTTGAACCCTCGAGGAAGTTGCCCAAGAAACAGCTTCCATAGTAAGTTCTTGACAGACATTTAAGTAGTAGATGTTGAGAGACACTGGTGCAGTGTGAGAGAAGAGGATCAAGGTTGAAGACAGATTTTGTGATAACATGGCAATAGAACCCGCCTTCTTTGATCCTTTTATTAACAATGATGGTTACTTTCCATCTTTCTTGCAGCAAAATGATTCAGAAGATGAAATTTTACGTGCTCTGTTAGATGCTCAATTTGCTGAAGAATTACAGTTCCAAGAGGCTCTAAAGGCTTCTTTGATCAGTTGTCAGATGCCAAGCAATGTGCCATCATCAACTCCGTCCAAGACCAACATGGAAGCAATTTCAGGACACAAGATTGAACCACCACCGCGAGTGCTAGAAAAGGGTGAACCATCTCTAAGTTCCTGTGACATGTGCCTGGAAAGGAAGGAAAAGTATCAGATCATTAAAAATGAGAGCTCTGGTCTGATATTTTGCTTAGGCTGCAGGTCAGTAAGTTCTAAATTTGAGAACAGCATATATTGAATGTCTTGTCCAAAACATTATTGCTATTATGTCTTCATTATATGAGCTTGTTGATGACGTTACTAAATTCACAGAAAATAGAAGATTACAAGATGTCATGCAAAATTGCTCTTTCACCCAAAATCCCAAAATAACTCAATCTCTAGCCACCAAAATATAGAGAATGTAAGCACTCCCAGAGAAGTCTTATCCTAAAATGTGACAACTTTAGATTTTTTTATGGATTATATACATGAGTATTTATTTTCTCACTTTTGCCCATAATTTAAGATAAACCCAAGAAATGTAATTTTTGGCTATTAGTAAAAGAATGATCTATCAAGTTCAGAGCCTTTTCATTGGTCGTTCAGTTAGGCAGAATTTTCTTTAATTTTTTGTTTCCTCGCACAGAAAAGTGTCATCACTTAATTGAGTTTTGTTTCAAGAACTGCTGTGTTTTAAAATTTTTGAATAATTTTTTACAGCAAAACTTTGGAACTTTTAGAAAAGGAATGGTGCAGCCAAGAGTTGAGTATGGACACGAGTTCTAGAAATGACACTGGCAAGTCTCTCACTGTTGATGCCAGTAATGGTAATCCGACACCAAAGACTGAAGCTGAATCAGTAAGTCCTGGTGCAGTGAAAGTTATCAGTCTCAACTCAGCACCAGATGAAGGTGAGTTGGGGTTTAATGAAAGTAAGCATGTGAAAATGGCTGAAACCATTGCCGCAAAACAGCAGGGTCCACAGAATCCTAATCCTAAAGCATGGGGACATACAGACATGGATCAGAATCAAGCCATCACAAGTAATACTGATTCTGAGATGGCAGTTGACATAGGAAAAGGAGGCTTCCGAACATGCCCCAGATATTTCAAGAGCACTGCTGCACGATCTCTAGATAGGTCATGTGTGGGACAAATAGGTAACACGCAAGGAGGTATTGATTGTATTCAAGTAGTTTTATCTGCTCAATTCTGTGCCATTGAATCTAAAATTCTGCCAATAAATCATATATACTCTAAAATCTAAATGACATGCTGTGCCTTTGATCAGCAGGTAACCCCATGCTGAAATGTGAAATGAGATCACACCAAGAAATGGCTGTGAACCAGATCAGGAAAACGACTGAGGACAGTCACCAGTTTATCTGGAGGAACAACAAGGTAGCTGAAGAACAAAGGCACCTAAAACTTCTTGAAGAATCAAATGTCATAATGAGGGAGAGGCTGGAAAATGCAATGAGGGAAATTGATCTTTTGAGACAGAAAATCAAATGGCAGCATGAACAGAACAAGGAAGAGGTAATAGTTACCGAAAGCTCATGAGCTTATATGTCATGCTTTTTCTGATAATTCTCTAGTTAAACAATCACTACTGTCCATGAAAACCATGCTAGTTATTCATGATGAGTTACCTCCATATTCCTTACATGATATCTAGTGCTAGAGGTGTAGCTTCTCGTTGCTTTGACTTGTTTTGCTTACATGATTTTGATTTTAATTGAATAATCTCTGCATGTCCCTGTATCCATCTTGACTGATCATAACAATTCTTTTCCTAAGATGGACTCTCAAGAACAATTTTTCAAGGACCAAATAAAGATTATTCTTGAAAAAAGAGATAAAGAGAGCCCAGATGAGGAGGAGCATGAAAACGTCCATGAATCCAATGAAAGTCCTTGGAATACAGAGGATGACAAATACGGGTATATAACTGGCACCTTTGTTGCTAGATATAAATCACAATTTTTTGTTTCAGTAGGGTTCTCTTCACTCCATCATTTCTTGCTACAGAGTGCAGGAAACTGCCATGTCCAGAGCCAGGTCCAGATTCATGTCCAGAGTGAATAAAAAGAAAGAGAAGGAAGTAGCTGAGAAAGGAAAGCTAGCAGAGGAACGAGGAGGACAAGATGAAGGCAAGGAAGAGGAAGAGGTCAGTCTAGGAAATCTGTATGTGAAACTCATGGAGAATTCTCTTGAAACAGAAGACCCCAGTAATGTTTATGATTCTGTGATGGAGCAGAAAAGAAGATTGAGGGGCATGCGGGCTGAGAGACAAAGGCTTCAGGCTGCATTAAGGTTGAAGTTTTAAACACCTGTTTCAGCCCAACAGCACCTCCTTTTCGTTGTGAACTATTCGGCCTTGTTATCCATCACCAGTCTGTAAGCAGAACAATTTCTTTGCATTTGAGGAGATTAACATGCAGAGAAATGCAATTTGCCTACCTGCATTGCTTTAAATCAATTATATTATGTTGTGAATAATTGTGTGGAACGATAAGTAATTTTGTGGCTACAATTATGCCTAGAACTTGTATCCCAAGTTCCCTGAGGGACTGTGACCGTTGCATGTATTGCTCTTTGATGTTTGATTACCACTTATTGTATACATGTTTTTAATTGTGCCTCCACTCATTTAGCAGTTGAATATTATATTTTCCTGCATGACATAGTTATAAGAGCAGGATTTGGTGAATATAATTCCTTTTTTTATTTATCAAAATAAAATGATATTAGTTTGATAAATAAAAACTCGATTCAAAATGAAAACTCTAATCAGCAGGCTGCGGGTCACCGAGACCAGGTTTTATGACTATATTGCTTGATGTGAATTAAAAGTTGGACAAGAGTACATGATTTGTAATTTGAACTAATTTGAGTTTAGGTGACAAGGAAGAGATGAGGAAACTAGCTGGTTTAAGGAGATTGTTCTACATGTTCTTGTTTTTTTTTTTTGTTGTTACTTGTTCCTTGGATTTCTCTTCATTGACCGAGACAGGAGACCGAACAAGATTCTAGTTTGAGCTTTGAACTTGTATAATTTGATTCGATTTTTTAAAGATGCATTTCCATTGAGCTCCACCAACTCCATGTCAGGTCAAATTTCTCAGACGGGGCTTATCGACTTAGACAAAAAAATTCTCACATGTGGTAGTGGTGGAAAAAAAAAAT
>Ga0325405_1004380_pt1 | contig 14446 bp, 11 predicted proteins | sample PopdelMetagenome_21_FD_205663 | JGI IMG/M metagenome (GOLD analysis project Ga0325405, IMG submission 205663) | Populus deltoides microbial communities from Bellville, Georgia, United States - Xylem-Control-R2 | ecosystem: Host-associated > Plants > Phyllosphere > Stem > Wood/Secondary xylem... | reverse complement strand
AAATATTAGCATAAATTGATTTTTAAAACACAGGATCGTGAGAAATTTGAGATTAAAATAAAATGTTAGTAAAATAATTGACATAAGAAACCAATTTGAAAGACCAAACTAAATATATTATCATGAGCAAAAATAAGAGAAAAAAAAGTAATCAAAGTCTTGAATCCAGGTGTTTGTTATTGTGGTAGTTTCTGCTTTAAATGTTTTTTTTTATTTTTTTATTTGAAAACAATATCAAATTAATATTTTTTTAAAATGGTTTTCAATAATTTTAATATTTTTTCAATTAAAAAAATACTTTTGAAAACTCTATTTAACATAATATCAAACACACATTAAATTAACTCATGTAACCACAAGTGCTAATAACCGTTGTTGCCTCAAACTCAATAAAACAACAGGATCACAATATTATGTGCCTCAAACTCAGTAGAACAAGAGGATCACAATATCATGTGCCTGGCCATCACCACCACCACAAACACTAAACACCATTGTTGTGATTGTGGATCTCGATTTGTGCTGGTGTTGATGTGGGTTTTAATTAAAATGGTCTATTATATTATTTCTAAGGTTATTTAATATTTGGCCATATTTTATTTTTTATAAATGAAGAAAAAAAATGGATTTAGGCAGCTTATAATTAATAGGCAACCTGACCATATTAATATTATTTATATTGCTAAAATGGTCATATTAATATTATTTATATTACTAAAATAATTTATGAAAAAATAATGAAGATTTATATCTGACAATAATTGCTAGAGATTATAACTCCCTCTTTTATATATATATATATATATATAAACAACAACAAAGTACGAAAGAGAAAATAATATATTTTTGTTAAGAGAAGAAGGGACTCACAAAAAACACTCTTTACTAATTTTTGAACAAAAAACATGATTCTTTATTATTTATTGTGATTATGCTTGGAATAGTGATGCAAGTTTCTTGTTACATGATTATATATATTTTTTTCTATTGCTATTGTTTCCAACAATGGGACCAACACATATTGTTACTTGTTTTTTAATCCAAATAACATGTTTGATTTGTTAATTTATAACATACTTTCAATAAGAAAAATGAATAGAAGTTTAGTGGGGTTGGATCTTGAACTTTCTAGTATATGCTGTAATTTTACGGCTATATATATACTATTAAATTTTATATGCATGTGTGCTTCTAACTATTTAGATTTTGGTGTTTATGAACCGTTGATGCAATTCTTTAGATACTTCTCTTAATTTTTGGCAATTGATATTTGGTTATGTTAAATCATGTGCTTTAATGAAAAATAATATAGAATCTGATATGATGTCTAAAAAATCCAAGTATCTTAGAAACAATGTTTATGTGTTAGATAATCAGTTAATCTCTTGGTTCTAGAAATTTGACTCATTCTCCTTAGCCAAGGTAGCTGGTAAACTAAGGTAGTTGGTGTCTGGTACATACAAAAGGTCTTCTTTTATAGATTTGGAGACTTTCAGATGCTTAACTAAATATATTTTTAGAGAGAGGGTACAATAATATTTTAGAAATAGATGCTCTAAAAATATGCATGTAATAGAAAATCAAGATTTTAAATCTCGTGTTTGAAGGATTCGTAGGGCACACACATATATATATAGCCTACGAGTCTTGTTCTTTTGTAGAGGAGAGGGGCAAGAAAGTAATTTTCTTTTGATAGCATCAATGAGAAACACATCATTAATATTGATGGAAATGTGGTAGGTCTTTATAAGACTTTTATACACCTAAAGATGTTAAGAGATAAGTATCATTGACCTTAATATTTTAAAGGTCATAAGAATAAACAAACAAAGTCTTGTGGTCTTATATAGGGCATTAAAAATTGTTAATTCTTTATCCATTTAGGTTTGGCATGATGCCGAGCTAAAGGATGTCGGGTGTGGCAGTTTGCCAGACCCACATGTACCTGGGCTCAACGTATAGTTGTGTCCAAGAATGTTAGGCTGACAGCTCACCGAACTAACGTGTATTTGGGTTCAACATGTAGCTGAGGTCGAGGATGTTGGGTTGTCGCTATGCTTTTAACCCTTTTAAACATGGACTTAAGCAAAAATAACATATATAAAACATGATGATCCATCAATTCAAGTTTTTATGTTTTAAATACGTAAAGATTTAAAAGGTTATTAGCTTTAATGAGAGTTTTTTTTTTTTTTTTTTAACTTGAGAGTTATTTATCCCATCAATGAGAGATCTTTTTATGTTCCTCACGAGATTTATTTGTCCCATGCAGAAATGTTGGGATTCTTTGTGGCCAGGTGACTCATTCTTATTAATGAACAAAAAGACCTTTTACATTTCCCATATAATTTTTATGTCTCACATAGAATTGTTGGGATTCAACGTTGTTAGATGGCCCGTCTTTAAAAGAGGTGTTATTTGGAAAACAAAGCGATGGTGTGTATTCAATGTAATAATTAAATAGATTTCTGGAGATCTGAGATGACATAAAAGGCCATTCATCCAAGGGTAAGGGTGAAATATTGTTTCCTTTATAACCCTAGTCATTCTTACTTCCATCTTTTCATTTAATTTTACTCTTTGTAACTTCTGAAAAATAATTTTGTTGAAGAATCCCTAGCCTAAATTTTCCTTAATTTGAGAAGAAAAATGTCTTTCTAGGTATTTCGTACCAAAAAGCTTCTTTATTCTTTTTTTTTTATATAACAAAATGGATGCAAAAAGAGTCAAATCTAAAACTGGTGTTCCAACCTCGATTATAAAGGCTTATGTGACAATAATTCATCTGCCTTCACCCCTAATATTGGTTGAGGGTTGAGCTCCTCACCTCCAATAAACAAGCTTAGAGCTCTTAGACGCGACTGAAGGCTTTGAGGAAATCTTCTAGGGAGATCAAGGAATTTTTCTAGGGTCTATAGTTTTATCCGAGATGGTTGGGGATAAGATCTTCCTTGCCATATCCAACCTGTATAATTTCTTCAATTAATCAAGAGGAATATAAGTGGACTATAGTGTTACCTTCCATTTAGTTCTTATGCCAGACTTTGTTGACATTTTCCCTACCAAGGCTGCATCTGCTTAATACGAGGAATATCTAACTTAAGAGCTTGGCCTAGATGTCTAAGCCTTAGCTCCTCGTCTCTCTTTAGTCATGTAAACAACCCTAGTCATATAGGGTTTATCCTTATATAATGCTTTTCATTTTATAATCTTTATTTTTGTGTTTCATTTCCATGTTGACTTGTGTGGTAAGTATGAGTCCAACGTCATAGTAAAAAATGTCATGTAGGGTCTAAAGCTCTTAGAAAACTTTTTGAAAGTTTGTATGGGTTAAACCCTAATATTTAGAAAAGTATTTAGGAGATAATCTTTTAGACAATCTATGCGAGTCAATTCTTATATTTAAAGTTTCAAATTTTGACAAGAATTGAACTTTAAACTTTGCCTAACCTTAGTAGAATTCAGTAGGATTCACCCCTTGCTTGGAACCAAGAGAAAATCTATGTTACAAGTATATCCTTATCTATCTGATTGAATCACTAGTGAGTTAGTGAGATGTCCCTAAACATTGCATATTTTAGCTTGATTTTAGATTTTTATTATTGAGAAAGATCCATATAATGCATTATTTGAGATCAAATAAAAACTAGAAATTATATCTCTAGCTATATAAGAAAATAATTTATTTTTTAATAAAAGTAATAGTGTTCCTCTATGTCTCCAATGTAATCTTTGAGTCTCCAAACGAATCATTTATATTTCTAAATGAGTCTTTATGTCTCCAATAAAATCTCCACAACAAGATCTCCAATAAAATCTTTCTACTAAAATCTCCACATGTCAAGATAATTTCTTTATGTATCCAATAATTTTTACGGTAAGTGTTATAATCCATTTTTGGGTCACTCCCAAATTTATTTTCCTTTTCTTCAAAAAAAAAATTGCACAGTACCGTTTTGAACGGTATTGTGCTGCTTATTCTCCCCTGCGAATGCAGGGACAGGGGAGAAGAAGATTTTTGAAATGTTTTATTCCAGCTATCTCTCTCCACCCCACTTGCCTAAAAATCCACATAACCATACCCTGCAAGCATTTTGGAAGAAACATGAGACAGACAAAGACCCATGCAGACATAGACCCATGCCCTGCACTTGAACAGGTATGGTGACCCTCTTTCTCGACATTCTATAAATATAAGGGAAGATTACATGACAGAAGGGGGGGCAAAATTTTAGAGAAGGAGAGAAGGGCAGTGACAGATGGGGAAGAAAAAAAACAAAAGGGAAGAGAGATCGGGAGAGAGAGATCAACAGTTTTTTTTAGAGAGAAAGGAGAGACCGAAAGAGAGAAACAATAAGTTTTCGAGAGAGAAAGGAGTGAAGAGAAACGAACCGAAACAGCAGAAACTAGGGGGAGGAAGAAAGGAAAACATGGGAGAACAGAAGAGGAAGAAGAAAAAAAAAGGAGAGGGAGCAGGGAACGACCGGAGAGAAATATTACAGAAAGAGGGGGGACATTTGGGGGAGGCAGAGGAGAGAAAGGGTAGTGACAGAGGAAAAATATATATACCAGAGAAGAAGAACAACCGCAGTTGCCACTGTGCTTCCTCTCCACCGCCACAGCACACCACCTGACCGCTGCTGACACTGCCATCTCCAACCGCTGCTGACAACCACGAAGAGACAGAGGAGAAGAAGAGAAGATAACGAAAAATAAAGGAGAGGGCTGAGAAGAGAAACAGAAGAGACTGGAGAGAAGGAGGGAAAACCACCGCCGCTGCCAATGTCTCCTTCAACCACCGCTGACGTCCACGATTGTGTCTCGCCACTCCAAGTAACCGGCTTCCCCCGCTGCCTTTTGTTTATATGTCCTCTCCTGTTTTCATTTTTGCATGGAGAACGTGAGTCACGTTCTGCAGCAAAAATGAAAATAATTAGGTAGTTACTGTGCTGAGCACCGTAACTACCTAATTATTTTCATTTTTTTGCTGGTTACTGTGCCCACTTGGCTGGTGGGCTGGAACATCAGCCCAGCCACGTGGCTGGGCTGAGGCCAGCCTTGTAGGCCCAACCTAGAATGGGTTGGGCCGGGCCCAGCTCTTTTTTTCTTTTTTTTTTTAAAGAAAAACTTTCCAAAAATATGGTTTGGGATTTTTACAATTTCCTCGCGCACTAGTTCTGCTGTTTTTGATCAAGATCAACTGTATTTTTATGTCATTAAAAATACCTAGTTTTTGTCAAAAAAAAAGAAAAAAATATTTTTGTGCATACGGTCAAGTCTCTCTAAAAAACAAATTACATCATATTTTCATACAACAAAGAAAACTTCAAAAAAAAAAGTTTTAGCATGCATTTTGGTTTTAATAACCAGTTTATTAAAGTCACGAGAACTTGACCAATATTTCAAAAATTCCAAAAAAATTATTTTGTTTTCTTAATATCAGGGATTATGAATTTATACGTAAAACTTACTCCCGATATTAAAATGATATTTTTCTTTTATAGATATTAGAACGATTAGACTTTGCCCCATAAGATAAGAACTTCCTTACTGAGGAGGCTTTTCTTGAACCATAGGCGGACCAACAATAAAAAAACATGACAAGACCTTAGATTTTTATCAGACAATAAAACAATGCAGCTTAACTTAGGTAGGACATATTTGAGGTGCTAATACCTTCCCTTTACGCAACCAGTCTCCATACCCAATCTCTAAGATCAGTTATGGTTCCTAGTGACCAGAATACTAGGTGGTGACTCCCATTCTATTTTTACCACTGATAAAAAGACAAGAATTTCTTGTCTCCCCATATTTGCCAAATAGATACACACACATTGAGTATGGAGGAAGATCGTCGTGACGCCGCACACAGGCGACAGAATGGCGACTCCACTGGGGACCCTATGGACTAAGCATTTGTTTTGTCTGATTTTTGTGTTATTGTTGGTTTTGTTTGTTGTTGTTAATATGCAGTTCTCATTTGCTCATACGCTTTAATTTTGTACATATTTGTTCATGCATTGTATAAAATTATTTTATGCATCATTCACATTTAAGGGGAATTATACTGAAAAAACTTTAGGTTAAGTAGGAGACTAGTAGCTTACCTTAGGACTTTTAATCAAGGTTTAAGTTTGTGTAAACCCCAACTCTTCGCTGAGTGTTTAGATTGGTAATGATTGGTGTACATGCCATCCCATTACCTACTGAGCCCCCATATTGCCTTCATGAGGGTGATAACTGGGACAACAAGAGACCCCTTTGAGACCAGGTAGAAAGCCACCCATCATGTAATGGCCCAAACCTATCCTTAGAGCATAAGCTCCTTAAAGCACATGTACATACATTTACATCCATACACATACATCAATACACATATGCATCAGGTTGAAATATAGGTCCTGAAAGAGTCTACAACACCCAACTTCGAGCGAGAAACATGGAAGATGAAGAGCGCGCTCACCGTGACGCCTATTTTTAAGAAGAGTTGGAGTCTCTGAAAACAAGTGTGGCTCGCCTCACTAGCTTACTCGAGCAAACACTAAGAAATACCTCTGGTGAAGGTCCTTCTAACTGACCGGTCACTTTTAATCAGATTCCAACAATAGCTCAGCCCGAAGAAAGAATGAGTGAACATGGTCAAGGGCCTCAACATAATCCAACATTTGTGCAGTCAGCAACACCTGCACCGGCTCCTACAATCATGAATGCATTTGCTAATGAGTCCCACAAGGCTAAGTCATCTGATAGCATTGATCAAGATAAGATGGAGGCGCTGGAAGCCAGAATCAGAGTAATTGAGAGGGTAGACTTATATGATCCAGTATGGGCAGCAGAGATGTGTTTGGTCCCAAATGTGGTTGTCCTGTAAAAGTTTCGTGTTCTTGAGTCCATCAAATATAGTGGAACACAATGCCTCATGACTTATCTCAAATCCTATTGCAATAAAATGGTGGAAGTAGTACATGATGAAAAACTACTGATGCACTTTTTTCAAGATAGCTTAAGTGGGGCAACATTGAGCAGGTACATGAGATTGGACAACACAAAGATTCGGAGATGGAAAGACCTGGTGGATGCTTTTATCAAGCAGTGTAAGTACAACATGGACATTGCTCTCGATAGAACCAGCTTGTCCAATATGGAGAAAAGGGATAAAGAAAGCATAAGGGAATATGCTCAAAGATGGCGAGAATCAGCTGCTCAAGTCAATCCCCCACTTCTGGATAAAGAGATGGTCACTTTATTTGCTTACACACTCAAAGCACCATATTACGAGCCTGTGATGGGTAGTTCGGCCCATCAATTCACTGATGCCGTGGTAATGTGTGAGAGTATAGAGCAAGGTTTCAAGAGTGGTAGAATTGTGGTAGCCTCCGAGAAAAGAGGCTTCGAAAGAAAGGTGGTCGACCATGTTGGAGATGACTATAGGGGTAGGAAAAACACATTCCAAAACTATCACACTCCATCCCAAATTACTAACATAAACTCTTCACCTCTCTCCAAAATACTCGAGCCTCAAAACTTTCAAGCTAGAAGACAAATTGAAAATTACCAAAGGGTCCAAGAGTAACTACCTCCATTACCGCTGCCCTTGAAAGAAATGTACCAGAAGCTATTAAGCATCGGGCATGTAGCTCCCGAACCTTTAGTGCCTTTGCAACCACCTTACCCCAGCTGGTACAAGCCAGAGCTCACCTGAGAATACCATGCTGGTGTTCCCGGACATAACATTCATACTTGCAATGCCTTCAAGAGAAAGCTTCTGCAATTAATCAAGGCAGGGTGGATAGCATTCGAAGACACTCCTAATGTGAACATGAACCCTTTACCTAACCATGCTTGAAGCGATGGATCAGTAAAGGCACTAGAGGTAGAATGCTCAAAAAGCACCGATGGGTAAGGTAGGGTGCGAAAAAGGCAGCATAAATTTTAAAGGACTCGAATTTTGACCATAGTTTTTGTCCCCACTGTCAAATGAGACCTTTACAAGAGCTATTGTGGGAAGGCTAGCTTGAGAGGAGATTTATGAAAATGGAAGGTTGAAGCCTGCCCTATTATTGTCTTTTATTGGATCATTTTTTTTTAACCTGTTTCAGTCTTATTGGTAATTTGGATCACAATACCACAAGATTTTCTTTGTCAAATGAGCCTTTCTTGTTAATAAGATCATGTGTTTTCCTGTGTTTGGGACATGCCTTCATTTTTCTTGTTGTTTTATGCAAATAACACTCTGAGCACAATATTTACTCACAAAACCACTGCACCAAGAATCCTTCGGTGTGTTTCCCTTTTCTTCCAAAGAATTTTTGGGAATTCAAAGTTTAGTACAAAAATAAAAATCATTTTGGTGTTTGTTCAAAACTAACGAGTACTGAAAATTCAAGTGATTCCTTAGAAAGGTAACCATACACCTAGAAAACTTAAAAAAAAAACACCATGAAGTGACTCCAAAAGCTGAGTTTTAATTGGATGAATAATGAGAAACCATTTTGCATACTCGCATGACAGCAAGGCTTACCGATCTTAAATGAAGGAGTTTGGAATGCAGAAAGACCATCTTTGATAATCCTTTCACGAAACTAAAATATATCCTTTGCAGTCCCCTTTTGAGCCTGGTAGGTTTGGAAATAACCTTGGCTAGTCACACCCCAAATTGGGGGGCAAGTGCGAGAAACATAGAAAAAACCTCAACGATTGAAAGTGCCCAAAAAATACTGGGGGGCATAAAAGAAAATTCTCAATCATTAAAGCTGCCCACGCAAAGCTAGGGCATGATAAAGAAAATCCAAAGGATCCAAAAATTTTGAGCAAAAAAACCAATACAATGATGCTCAAAATCAAATGAAGAAAACAAAAACAAAGAGAAAACCCAAGCCCAACACTAGGGGGTACGATAGACCATTTTGAAAAGACATTCAAATGACAAAAGGTCAAGAAACAAGCACAAGTTATCCTTAGTCTTGAAACCTTTTAAACACCTTTTGAGCTTGTAAATATCATTTTTCTTCATAACCAATAGCTCAAGCCTACTTTACGTGCCTAATCAGGTCCTTTCTGATCAAAGGCAAGCAATCTGGATTGGTAGGCAGTGCTTTCTCATGCAAACTAAATCATTATTCATGCAAATAAAATGAATGCTTTGAAGATCGGTTTTATGTACTCCTCAAATTAAATCTTAAACCTCTTTGACCAACCAAGTGTCACTTCATATTTTTTTTTTCACCAAAATCAAAACAAAAAGTTTTCATCACTTCTAAAAACCTCTCCATAGGAATCACTTGAATTTTTTCAGAATGAGTTTGCTTTGAATCAATATCAAAATGATTTTTGTGTCTAGAATAGCTTTGAAATTCCAACATTTCTGCATGAAAACAACTCCTTGTCAAACCTTCATTCACATAGCCACATCCCCGAACCTGAATTGAACACTTGGGGGCATGATCAAGCTAGGGGGCAATAAAAAAAACTCCTGGTAGGGCTGGCTTCATGATTTCTTTTCTAGGAAAAAATACCGGGCAAAATTGGCAACCTTGAGATAAAGGGTAGAGGACAAAGAAGTATGATGATATCAAGCCCTTCCCAGAGGTCAAAATCATAAGAGATGACTCGAGCAAGCAAGAGCGAAAAAGCCATCGAAGTTTACTGCCAACTCTCCACCTTTTGAGAAAAGAAAGACACCATGAAGAAATGGGGACCTATATTTCTCAGGTAAGTATACATGCATATTGATCATAATGCATTGTTTTTAACATTGTCAGATCGGTGTTTCATCATCATCTTTTGGGTAGTGCGTTTTCTAACCCTATCTCATTTCGAGTGTGCCTTTATGCCCTTTCTTTCTTTTGTGTGCGTCTTTGAGCCACCACTTCTCAGGTAGTGCATTTTCTAACCCTACCTCATTTCAAGTGCGCCTTTTCTTGGGTAGTGTGTTTTCTAACCCTACCTCCTTCCGAGTGCGCCTTTGAGCTACCATCTCTTAGGTAGTGCGTTTTCTAACCCTACCTCCTTTCGAGTGTGTCTTTGAGCCCTCGCCAATTTTTTTCTGGGTAGGTCACCCATTACAATTTGACCACTTCATGTTTTTTTTTTTATCTAGGTAGGTCACCCATTACAATGAGACCATTCTTCCACTTGGGTAGGTCACCCATTACAATGAGACCAATATTTTTCTGGGTAGATCACCCATTACAACGCGATCAATTCTCCATGTTTTTCTTATCTGGGTAGGTCACCCATTACAATGAGGCCATTCTTCCAGTTAGGTAGGTCACCCATTACAACACGACCACTCTTTCCTTTTCCCATTTCTTGGGTAGGTCACCCATTACAATTCGACCATTCTACATGTTTCTTTATCTGGGTAGCTCACCCATTACAATGAGATCATTCCTTCACTTGGGTAGGTCACCCATTACAATGAGACCAACATTTTTTTGGATAGGTCACCCATTATAACACGACCACCCTTTCCTTTTCCCATTTCTTGGGTAGGTCACCCATTACAATGAGACCATTCCTCCACCTGGGTAGGTCACCCATTACAACACGACCACTGTTCTTTTTTTCTATTTTTGGGTAGGTCACCCATTACAACTCGACCATTCTCCATGTTTTTTTATCTGGGTAGGTCACCCATTACAATGAGGTCATTCCTCCATTTGGGTAGGTCACCAATTACAACATAACCATTCTTCCTTTTTCCCAATTCTGGGTAGGTTACCCATTACAATTCGACCAATTCTCTATGTTTTTATCTGGGTAGGTCACCCATTACAATGAGACCATTCCTTCACCTGGGTAGGTCGCCCATTACAATGAGACCACTCTTTCTTTTTCTACTTGGGCAGGTCGCCCATGAAAATAGACCAGGGTAAGTGTGAGAGTGTAGGCTGGTCGCCCCTGAAAATAGACCACTTCCACTTTGAGTATGCTTGGGCAGGTCGCCATGAAAATAGACTAAGACTAGTGTGAGCGTGTGTGGGCAGGTTGCCCGTGAAAATAGACCACTGTGAGCGTGCTTGGGTAGGTCGCCCATGAAAATAGACCAGGGTAAGTGTGAGTGTGTGGGCCGGTCGCCCTTGAAAAGAGACCACTTTGAGTACTTGGGCAGGTCGCCCATGAAAATAGACCAATGTGAGCGTGTGTGGGCAGGTCGCCCGTGAAAATGAACCAGTATGAGTGTGTGGGCTGGTCGCCCCTGAAAATAGACTACTATGAGCATGTGTGGGCAGGTTGTCCAAGATAATCAGATCATTTTATTTCCTTTTGTTTTCTTTACAAGCTTACTATGCAAAGTCTTTGCTCTGTACGCATTGTAAGGAGGAGGACAACTGTTATAACCTATTTTTGGGTCACTCCCAAATTCATTTTCCTTTTCTTAAAAAAAAACTGCACAGTGCCGTTTTGAACGGCACTGTGCTGTTTATTCTCCCCTGTGAATGCAGAGACAAGGGAGAAGAAGATTTTTGAAATGTTTTATTCCCGTTCTCTCTCTCTCTCTCTCCACCCCACTTGCCTAAAAATCCCGTACAACCCATACCCACATAACCATACCCTGCAAGCATTATGGAAGAAGCATGAGACAGACAAAGACACATGCAGACAGAGACCCATGCCCTGCACTTGAACGCGTGCGACAGTAAGATCTTCATATCTACATTAAATATCTTTAGCTTCAACAAAGATATCGATCCATGCAACTCCTTACATAATATGTTAACATTACTTTACATTCTCCACTTTCTAATAATAATAATGTTCTTTATCTTTAGAGGAACAAACAAACTGATCAAACCCTTATAATCTTTATAGTTAAATGCTTGTCTCTCTTGCAAATATGATAATAAAAAGCTATAAAAAAAGTAACATCACTTGTATAAAATAGTAAGTATTTTCTTCCCAATACTTGTACTAATTAAGTCTTTCAAACATGATTATTTAAAAGGCTTGGATGGCTATGAAAATTTCAATGTCTCCAATAAAATATCCATGATGAGATTTTCATGTCTCCATTAAAATATCTATAACTCCAACAAAAATGCTATGTATTAGAGGTTATGTATTCTATCCATGTAACGTCTCTTTACATAATGCTTTGTATTCTTGACTTTCTAAATAATAATGTTCTTTACCTTTATTGGAATAAACAAATTTATCATACTCTTATCTCTCTTGGAGGCAAACTATCATCTCTCTTATAGACATGATAACAAAAGTCATAAAAAGATTACATCACTTGTATAAAATAGTAAGTATTTTATTTCCCATACCTTTACTAGTTAAGTCTGTTAAACATGGCTACTCAAAATACTTGGAAGGGGGGGGGGATGGTGGTGTATGAAAAATTATCCTAATCGTTGTCTTCCTTTCTCTCTCTCTCTTTTTTTTTATCTCCCCCCATCCCCTCTCTCATTTTCTCTCTCCTTGTTGTACGTGTATGATGTCACAACGAACATCCTTATGGATTAAATTTAGGTGTGGAAAGAATAAGGAATTCTTGTTCTTTTATGGTTTAAAGATTTGAAGTTATCACTTAGTGTTTTGGTCACTAAAAACCCTAACTGCTTTACAAAGTTTGAATAAGAGGACTGGTTGCGTATATGGAAGATAATATAACCTCTAATACACCCTACTTAAGGTAAGTTACATTATTAATTTGTTTAATTATTATTAAGGCTCTGTTGTATTTATATAACCATTAATTTATCTATTGGTTAAAGCATATCCACATTAGTAAAGTGGATCATAGCTTTATAGGTCAAATCTAGCCATTTTAAAGCCAAAATATATTTTATATTTTTGTTTCCCTTAATACTAGGAATGTGTCTTACGTATAAATTTATAATTCTTAAATATTAAAAGTAAAGAGAAAGAGAGAGAGAGAGAGAGAGATGGAGAGAGAGAAAAGAAAAGAGAGAGGGGGGTCATTTTATTTATTTGAACTTATTTTTTTTAATATTGAAAATACATTTTACATATAAGTTCATAAATCCTGAAATTAAAAATAAAAAAATTTATTTTTTTTATTTAAAATCTAGGCAAAATCCTAATGGATATTTACAAACTCGTTGTAAAATCCATTAAATGATTTTTCTTAAATAAATGAAGAAAATATTTTATATTTTACAAAAAAATTATATGTGAAAATTATCTTAGAATTTGACCATATGCAATTAAAAACACAAATATATATTTTTTTTAAGAAGGATTTGTTTTTGTTGTTTTTCTATTTTTTAACACTACCAGAAAACCGATAAATACAAACGGAAATATCGAGGGAATATTTCTGTCGGTAAATTTTCGAGAGATTTTACCGATGGAAATATTCCCTCGGTATATACCGAGTGAATTACGGTGGGAAAAAAATTAAAACAAAGCAAAAAAAATGATGACGTGTTAATATTCAATTATCTGTCGGTAAATCTGTCGCTAACGCGCCCCAATAAAAAGCCTGAGTCCCTTTATTTCACAAGAGACAAACTTATTTCTTCTTCTTCTACTTCTACTTCTTCTTCTACTTCTACTTTTTCTTCTTCACTATATGTAAAAAATATCAATATCTATTTCTTTCTCTTTTTTTCTCTCCTCATCTCCTTCTCTTTTTCTCTATGCTCGGGTATGTCTTCTTCTTCTTTCTTCTTTTATCCTCTTAGTTTTTTTTTAAAATTAATATGTTTTACGAAATTTTTTTTCTCTCCTTAGCTTCACTTGCAACTACATTAAGGTAAGATTTTTCTTTTTTTTTTTAATGATTTTTTTCACTATATTTGTTTTTTATTTTATTTTTAATTGTTTTGTTCTTAATAATTGTATAAATGTTGTTGTGAGATTTGTTTTTTCACATGAGATTAATTTTTAGTTGATTTATTTATATGATTTTTAAATTTTTATCAATTGCAACTTCATTTTTTTCATATGAATTTTTTTAGTTGAATTTATTTTTTTGTTTTATTTATTTGAGTTGATTTTCTTATTTTGTTTCAAGCATTTTGAATATATATTATACAGTGTTGATTTATGTTAATTTCATTATTTTATAATTTTATAAAATGATTTTTTTAAAATGTTTTTAAATAATTACCGATAGAATTGGCGATGAAATTTCCATCGGTAATAAAAAATTATTACCGAGGGATATACCGATGAAATGAAGCGGGTAATTTTATTTTTTTATTTCCGATGGATTTACCGACGGACAAAAAATTACTGATGAACGATTCATCGATGGAGCATTTCTGTCGGTAATTAATTTACCGATGGAATATGTGTCTTACGTTGACGGAAAAATTTCGTCGGTAAAACTGTTAAATCTTGTAATGTAAAACTAGTTTATTTAGTATCAAAAAAATATCTTACATATAAGTTTATAATTTCAAATATTAAATATAAAAGGATAAAAATGATATAAAAGATCCAAAATTAATTGCAAAATAGTTCTCCAAAA
>Ga0325405_1004379_pt1 | contig 14446 bp, 8 predicted proteins | sample PopdelMetagenome_21_FD_205663 | JGI IMG/M metagenome (GOLD analysis project Ga0325405, IMG submission 205663) | Populus deltoides microbial communities from Bellville, Georgia, United States - Xylem-Control-R2 | ecosystem: Host-associated > Plants > Phyllosphere > Stem > Wood/Secondary xylem... | reverse complement strand
TATAAGCACGATAAAACATGTTAAAACATAAGTAAAAAAGAGGTAAGACAAATATGAAAATTTAAACACATAAAACACATGAAGTCTCGTCCAATACTGTCAAAAACAAAAAGTTCCCAGTGGATTTGTCATTCTGCCGCATATGCGCGAGCAAAATGATGACATGTTGGGGTCAAGGAGTCGCCACCTAATTGTTTGGTTTAGGGTTACTAAAAAACCCGGGTGGACGAGTCTTATCATAAATTTTAAGCTAATGAACTGGTTATGGTTAGGGAATGTATTAACACCCCTAGTGCACCTTACCTGAGATAAGTTGTATTATATGATCTGGACATGGTTTTAAATGTGTTAATGGGTTCTTAGTCGGTGGTTTGTTTATGGCTGAAAACAAAAATTTACCCCTAGTACACCTTACCTGAGATAAGTTGTATTATGTGATCTGGACTGATTTTAAATGTGTTAATGGGTTCTTAGTCGGTGGTTTGTTTATGGCTGAAAACAAAAATTTACGCTCATAAACAAAAATGACATTTCAAATTTATTATGGACTCGTATGCCCAAATAAATTCTTATAAGAAGAATTTATATAGGTGCCCTGACAAGGTTCACTTATCCTAAAAAGTGAAAGCGTTTTCCACAACTCGTAAATTATGGTGAAAAATATTTTCAATTAAAATTGGTGAATATCCAAAAACAATTCTGAGAACTTCTTGTTAACTTCTAATATTTAAATATCAACTTACTTGTAGATTCAGTATTTATACTAGAATGTTGACCATTAATTTTCAAAAAAAAAATTAGAGTTATTGAAATATTGACCAAATCATTAAGGAATTTTACAAACAAGAAGTTTGTAAAATTCTTTTTCTATATGAATAAAATACATTTTTTTAAGGATTAAGTTGTATGCAACAAGTAGAAATTTTTTTTTTAAGGTTATGCTTGGCAAAAACCTATTTTTTTTCTAAAATCAAAATTGTTAAAATAGGCTTAGAGGGTATTTGTCAAACATGCCCTTAAACTAAAACAAAAAACCTTTTGCAAAAACATTGCCAGCCAAACAGGGTCTTAACCTTTGACCTGATTTTGACTCGACCGGGTTGACCTAAAACTTTTGGTTCGACCATAAAATGAACCAAAGTCCACTAGTTTAACTTGAAAAAAAAATATCAAAACCTAAACCAGAATCCACAACAAAATCAAACTTAGAAAACACAAAAACTTAAAAACTTTTAATCAAAACTAAAAAAAAAAAAAGAACATAAAGAATACCGAAGAACATTCAACATGAACCTAACAACGTAGATTTCAAATCAGACTAGATATGGACAAACCAAGAACACAGACATGTTGGAAATTATACAATGATCAATAATATAGCATTCATGCATTTCGATTATCACTTAAAAACCATGATTTTGTCGAAATAGATTTCGGTTCAAAATCGAAACCCTAGGATTAAAACCTACTGAAAACATATAATTGATGCAAATAAATCCTAGATTATTGACTAATAAAGTTGCGCGTAGGATTTGGTGCAAAGAATTTGACCAAAACTAGTCCAAACCATGGAGTTAAGACAATGTTCTTCCCAGGAACATTGCCTGGATACCTAGCACACTTAAGCCTCCAAAACTGGCATTTTTTACTTCTAAAACATGCTTTCTTTATTTTAATAAGTTACACAACCATAACCAAACATGTTAGAATCAAAAACTAATAAATAACATCAACACATCAAAATCATGCAAGAGGTTCCAAATTTCAAAATTACCAACTTAAAACAGCCTACAAAAACATTAAATTTCGATTCACAACTGCCTCTTTAAACACTTGGCACCCAAACCATGCCCAGGAACAAAGAACACACACTAACAAACCAGAAAAAAATCAATAACCCTACTGTCAGATTTCCAAATCACTTTATTTAATTTAATATAAACATCCAAGCATATTCTAAACATTCGACAACATTAATTGATAACTCCAAACAAGATCAAACAAAGAAAAAAAATCATATTCTATGCATTAATCAAAATCAAAGCTAAAAGCAATATAATGCAACAAAAGTTCAAAAACACCATAAAACATGAAAGAACAGGCTAGAGATGTGCCTCATAGACATCATTTACTAGGATAAGTGAATGTTTTATACCTTTCAAGCTCAAACAATGGTTGTTGCTTTTTATTTCCAAGTTTGTTACTTTCTTTAAAAGTTGAGGAAATCCTTATTTTAAGCTCCTAAACCTTCACACTTTAGAGTTTCTTTGTCAATCTTTTCCTCACCTTCTTCTCTCTTCATGCTCTGATTTTCCAGCAAGTATTTATAGGGTTTTGCTAAGGTTTTTTATGGGTTCAAACATAGATCAATCAAAACTTAGCCCTTTAATCAAAATGAGATAGTACATTTCATAGTTGTGAGCTTTGTACCTGTGCTAGTTTTTTAATGATGGTTTTAGAGTTTCTTTATCAATCTTTTCCTCACCTTCTTCTCTCTTCATGCTCTGATTTTCCAGCAAGTATTTATAGGGTTTTGCTAAGGTTTTTTATGGGTTCAAACATAGATCAATCAAAACTTAGCCCTTTAATCAAAATGAGATAGTACATTTCATAGTTGTGAGCTTTGTACCTGTGCTAGTTTTTTAATGATGGTTTTAGAGTTTCTTTATCAATCTTTTCCTCACCTTCTTCTCTCTTCATGCTCTGATTTTCCAGCAAGTATTTATAGGGTTTTGCTAAGGTTTTTTATGGGTTCAAACATAGATCAATCAAAACTTAGCCCTTTAATCAAAATGAGATAGTACATTTCATAGTTGTGAGCTTTGTACCTGTGCTGGTTTTTTAATGGTGGTTTTGCAACAAACTTGGTTTTTTAAGGTTTTGATGGTTTTCTAAACTTGAAAACCAAAAAGCTTGTTTCTAACCTTTTGATCTTGAGAGAAGCATGGCCAAAATTTGATAAGAACCCACCAATAAGGCTTGAAGTGTGAACACATGAAAAAGATTAGTGGTTTTGTGAAATGGGTATCACGACCATCGATGAATGAGTTGACCACTTTCTAGGCTTTGTTGGGGTAGTTTCGATGTTATCATCATTGAAGACCATCTAATCTTGATAGAAGGTGTGCACACCTTTTGTTTGGATCCAACCTTACTCAATTTAGAGGTCTATAGTTTCTCTTTTATTCATTTGAAAATGTTAATCTGATCGGCCTAAAATCTGAAAATACAATAATGACCGATCAAGGAAAAGATGTTGTTGAGTTCATTGAAGAAAATAAGATATAAACATTTGATTAGAGTAGCTAATCTTTGTATAGGAGGTGTTTCTCAATTGAATAATGATGATTACAACCCCACATATGGTTAAAAATATCACATTTATTTTGCATGAAAAGTGTCTACTCAATCAACCAAAATTGTTGAAGAAGATGCTAAATAGTGGTTGAACGACGCGTCATTTAGGTTAAACCCTAAAAATTATGGTTTTTAATTTGGGATTTGATAGATTTCATTTTAGTCCCTATTCTTTCAATCACTTTTAATTGTACTCGTAATTGTCTTCCAAACTCTTAATTTTAAACAATTTCACCCCTGTCATACTCAATCATCAGCCCCAAAGTTTAGCGTCATTTTCATCTTGGTCCTTGGTTTCCAATCTGTGCACTTGGACCTTAATTGATCATCAAACTTTTAATTTTCTTTATTTTAGCCAATTTCAGCCCCTACAATCACATGTCTTTTTCAATTTGGTCCTTGGTTTTGGGTTTCTTCAATCATATCCCTAATTGTCCATCAAACTTCAATATTTATATAATTAAACCCCTGTTTTGATCAAATTAACTCTTTAAAATTGTAAATAAACCTTCAGACTTTAATTTCTTCCAATTAATGCCTAAATTGACTTCAAATATCAATTTTTCTTGTAATTAAATCCTCAAAAAAAATTAAATAAGCCTTCCAAAATTCTCATTAATTCTTTACCTATCCAAATTTGTATTTCTTTACTTCAAATAAAAATATTTTCACCAAATGGCCCTTTTGTCAATCAGTATTGGTTTGTCAATTTTGTTAATTTTATACAAGTTGGTCCTCCGATTTTTCCACTTGTTATTTTGGTCTTTCACCACCAACTTGGACAATCTTTTAGGCTTTCTTCATGTATATCCTCTCGTCTTTTGGATTTTCTTTTTCTATTTCTTTTCTTTTCTTGATTTTTTTTGGGGTCAAGAGTAGGTAACAACAATACAATCTAGATGTCTTTATGTTTTCTCCTTGTGAAGATAGTGGTCTCAATTCTGCCAAAGTTGAAACCATTTTCAATAAGAAAAGTCTTTAATCTATCATACCATACTCTTAGTGCTTATTTTAAACCATATAAAGCCTTTTTAAGTTTGAAAACATAATCGGAAAAATAAAAGTTTTCAAAACCTTAAAATTGCTCAATATATACTTATTTCATGATAAAACCATTTAAAAATATGTTTTTGACATCCATTTGAAAACGTGTAAAATTAGCATGACATACAAAAACTAAAAGTATTCTTATGAATTCTAGTCTAGCCACAAATGCAAAGGTTTCTTTATAATCAATATCTTTTTCTTAATTATAATATTTTACAACTAGTATAGCTTTGTTTCTCATTATGGTTCCATGTTCATCAATTTTATTCCTAAAAACCCATTTTGCTCCTATAATGAATTGAGTTTTAGGTCTAGGGACTAGTTTTCAAATATCATTCATTTTAAATTGGTTTAGCTTATTCCAATTGCATCTTTTTCGGCTTCTAGGTAGGATTTGGGCTTTATATGCGAAACAAATGCACAATGCTTATTGATATTCTAAAAAGATGTTATACTCTTAGTTCCTTTATATGGATTGCCAATAATTAACTTAGAAGTATGAGAGCTTACATACCTTAGCTTTTTAGTGGCACAAAAGAGTTACTTACCATTTCTTGTTGATGACTTGAGCTTAGTTGATCATTGTTCATCTCTTCATTATTGTTCTTCATAAGTGTCTTATTATTGAGATTTAAATGTTGAACATTTTAATTTACATCATCTAGAATCTCTTTAATTTTTTCAGTTTGAGTTTCCTCAAAGACGACATGCATGAATTCTTCAAGAGAAAATATTTTATTGTTATAAACTCTATAAGCTTTGCTACAAAAGGAATATCCAAGAAAAATACCAACATAGAATTTTGAATCAAACACGTCTAAGTTATACTTAATGTTAAGAACAAAACATTTTAAACATATACTTTGAAATATGAGATGTTGGGTTTCCTTCCTCTTCAAAGCTCATAAAGAGTCTTTTTCAACTTTAGTCTCAAGATAACACAATTTAAAATACGGTAAAAAGTGTTTATGACTTCTACCTAAAAACATTTAGGGATATTAAATTTGTTTAAGATTGTTCTTGTTATTTTTTGAAGAGATCGATTTTTTCTTTCCACAACTCTATTTTGTTAGTGAGTCTAGGAATTGAAAAAAATTATGGTGGTATCCTTTCTCTTCACAAAACATTTCAAACAAATCACTTCTAAATTCACTATCATGATCACTTCTTGTGTTTATGATTTAGAAACCCTTTTTATTTTCAACTTTTTTTGAAAACTTTACAAATTAATAAATAGTTTCATCTTTTGATTTTAAAAACAAAACGCATGTATATCTTATAAAGTCATCTACAATCATGAACACATATTTATTACTGCTTATGTTACTAGCTCTAGTTGGTCCAAATAAATTTATGTCTACTAATTCTAAAGGATTTTTGGTAGAAATGTGGTTATTACTCTTAAAAGATGTTTTCACTTGTTTACCATTTGACAAACATCATAAAACTTATCCTTTTTTAATGTAATTTGAGGGAGTTCTTTAACAAGCTTATTTTTGACAAGTTTAAAAAGAAAACTATTATTAATGTTATCAATAAGACAACTTTCTATCCTTATACATGCGTAAATTTTAATCTTGTAAACATTTCTTTTTATATTTTCAATAAATAAAACTTTATCATTTTTAAGGATTAAGCAATATGCATGGTCAAACATGATTTTAAACTCTTTATCACACAATTGACTAATACTTAGCAAATTATATTTTAGATCATTCATAAGAAACACTTTTTTCTATTGAGGGAGAAGACTTACCTCCAATATTACCAACTCCAATGATATTTCCTTTTGAGTTGTCTTTAAATGTGACTTTTTCACTATTGATCTTGGTTATGCTTGAAAACAATGAATCATCTCTAGTGATATGTCTTGAGCAAGCACTATCCAATAATCATTCTTCATATTCCTTTGATTCCTACACATACAAAATCAAGATGAAGTTTTTGGTACCCATACCTTCTTGGGTTTTTTTTTCAGTTAAGTGGTGGTTCTTTTTTAAACTCAAGTCATGCTACCAACTTTGTCCTTCTTTATATAACATGCATAAATTAAATTATTAATGCTTCTATAATGATGACATGTTTGGTTTTGATCATATGATTGTTTGACTTTAACAAAGTAGTTCTTCAAATATTATTTGTTCCTTTTGGTTTGATACCCTATACCTTTTTTGTTGAAGACATATATTTAACTAGTAAGCATGATATCTAAAATCATAGAACCTTGAGTGAACTTTACTAATGTGGTATTCAATTTGTCTACCTTTTCTTTTAAAGATTTATTTTCCTCTTCAAGTTAGCTAACATTGTCACTATCAATAATAATGCGTGTTTTTTTTCTAATGCATCTTTTTCAACAAGTAAACATGCATGACTCTTTTTCAATTAACTATATTTATAACCTAATGTTTTAAATTCATTATACAATTATTCAAAAGCATCATATAGTTCATCATAAGAGAGGTCACACTCATCATCCAAAGAAATAATCATATTATCATGTTTAATTGCTATGAAACACATGTTTGCAACATGTTTTTCATTGTCACTTGAGCTAAAGTCTGATTCAGCACTCCATGTTACTTTCATTGCTCATTTATGATGACAATTCTTTTTTTTATTTTGAAAAAGAGGGCAATTAACCTTAATGTGTCTCGCTTTGTTGAACTTGTAGCATCTAAGTGCCTCCTAACTAGATTCTTCCTTATTTTTATCTTTCTTGAAGTTTGAGAACTTTTTATTCCCTTGTTTTTTTCTTAGGAAATTTTAGAATTATCTTATTATAAGTGCAATTTCCTCCTCCACTTCATCATCATCATCGTCATCATAGTTAACATGGTGTACGATTTTGAATACCAAGTTTTTTTTGGCTTTTCATCTAGCTCTTGCTTTTTCATGGTGATTTTTTTAGTCATTAATGAACCGATGAGCTCTTCTAATGGAAGTTTGGTGGGATCTTTAACTTCTCAGATTGTTGTAACCTTTACTTTCCAATACTTTAGCAAAGACCTAAGAATTTGTCTCACAATATCAGTATTAGTATAAGTCCTACCAAGAGCATCTAAACTATTAGTGACAGTTGTCATTCTAGTAAACATACTAGTTGTGAATTCATTTGAAAGCATTTCGAATAACTCATATTGATGTACAAACATATCAATTTTGGATTCTTTAACTTGATTAGTACCTTCATGAGTTATTTTTAAAGCATATCATATATCACTAGCATTTTTACAAGATGATATTATTTTAAATTCACTTTTACTTATGATTTAATATAAATTATTTATAGTTTTAACATCCATAGAAAATAACTTCTTATCACCATCGGTATACTCACTTCTAGGTTTATGAATCATTATATCATTTTCATTTTTAGTAGCCTTGTAAGGTCCATTTTCAATAGATAGTCATAAATCATAATCAATAGATTAAAGATATAAAATCATCCTAACATTCTAACAGACATAATCATTGTCATCAAAGAATTGTGGCCTAGAGGTAGATGTTATTTCATTTTGAACATTTATAGCTAGTGGTTGTCATTCTACTTAAGTCTAAGCAAACTTATATATATGAAAACTAAGCTTCAATACCAATTGTTATTCTAAGATTAAGGCAACAACAACACCTAAGAGGAGTTGAATTAGGTGTTCCACTAATTTTTTCAAATAATGCAAATAATCACAAAAGGCACCTATAACACAATAACCAACAATATAATTAAAGTGTTTAAAGTAAAGAGATAAGGAAAGAGAGATTGCAAACTCGGTTTTTAATGTGGTTCAACAAGCCTACATCCACATCTTAATTACTAATCGTACTTGAGTATTACAATTATGATTTGTTTACAACAAGATTCAATTTCTCAAAGAGTGGATCATTTAATTTCTCTATAGCTCACTCAATAGCACTTAGGATCATTAAAGGTGTGCAAGTGTAATGAGTGTGAGATTTTATACTCTTGTGCTAGAATATAAAGATTTAATTTAACATAACCTAGAGTATGTTAGGATTCATGATTTCTAGTTGGTTTTTCTTTTTGTATAACTTTTATATCATGTATGTTTAGAATCTCTCCTTAATTGTGCATATATATATATATATATATATATATATATATATATATATATATGCGGCATAGTAGGATTGTGGTTTGGCTAAATTCCAGGGTTTGTAGTACCAATTTAGAGGGAAAATTTTTGAAGCAGTAATGGAAGGGTTTTCATGATAAAATCCTTCTTCCATAGTTAAGATATTTTGGAAAGTAGTTTTGAAAATATATTTGAATTTGGTTTTTGGAAAATTGGTGTGTGTGTGTGTGTAAAAAAAAAACTAGTCATTTATAGCCGCTAGAATGCCTCTAACATCTAAAGTGGTCGATCAGTTCAAATGACCATATCATTCGGTCGACCGGTTCCTATAAAATTCTCAGGTGTTCATCATGGATGAACGTGGTTGACTAGTTCAGTTTAAAAATCAGTTTTGACAGTTTCAAACCTGGTGAAACTTGAACCAATTAAATGTATATCAATCCTATTTATGCATGCAATGTGAAATGTGTGAGTTTATTTTAGTTTGCTATTGAGTAAGATATAAAGATTTAACAATAAGCTCTACAATGAATCCTTAATAGCCAAGTCTTCACTAGCTTTTCACCCTAAACTTATTGATGAATTTCTTCTTTCAATTCCATATACTTGTTGGTGTAATCTTCATATAAAACATGTTTAAACTTAATCTCATTCAAGCACATCATTAATCAATTTTAATTTAATTGTTATCATCAAAATACAAGATATTATAAATATCAATATATGACCCATAGGTCAACAATAACTTACACATATAACTAATCGAAATTGAGTGTTAACTCTCAATCTATCAAATCCAAATTATTCCAAATCTTTTTTCCTACTTTGTATCTCTTAATGAGAGGTCTTTTGTACATGTAAAATGTAAACTCAATCATACGCAAATCATGTGATGTATATAAACTAGTTTTAATAGCAAAAATCTATCAGAATGATAAATTAGAGGCACAATAACTTTTTAAGATTATATTAGATGTAATTAAATATATAAGTATAAATTGAACACAACTTATAAGATAATACAATATTTATAGTCATTTCTCTTATGTTCGAAGTTAATTTTTAAGCATAATAAATTCACTTTTATAGTTTATCTTTAAAAGTTCATATTTAACAATGCTACATATGCTACCTTTTCATATACTTATAAAATTACCAATAAAATGATTTTTTTAGTTTTCTTTTAAAAAAACCTTTCATAATAATTTTTATGAGTGTCAATTTAACTCACTTGCAAAATATTTTATGATTATAATCTTATTTTTTATATTACTAATACTAAAAACCTTGATTATATTCAGATAAAAAAAATAAGATATTAAAAATAAAAAATATATTTTATATATTTTTAAATGTTGGTTTTAGAATAAAAAGTTTAATTAATACTCACTAGAATAATGAGTTGCCCTAAAATATTTCTAAGAATTACAACAAATTAAAAGAATAAATTGTATGATAATAAATATTTTAATTTAAAAACAATTTTAAAAAATGTTTAAACAAAAAATATAAAAAAATAAATTAAAAAAGTTACACAATAAAACTTGTTGTAAATATTTTATATATATAAAAAAGATTTTCAAATATAGTTTAAGGATTTTGTAGAAAAATACAAGAAAATATAAACTTCCAAAAAACCTTAAAACTAAAGTTATTAATCTAAAAAAATTATCATAAACTTGGTGATCATTTATTTTTTAAAATGAACTTGTTTATATATTTTGTTTTTAAAGTCGTAGACAAAGACAAAGGCATTTGTAAAGAAAATAGTTAGAAGAATTATCTTATAAACACGAAATTAAAAAGCACAATGAAAATTCAAATTAAAAAAATAATAATAATATATTGTGAGAAATAAAAAGATCATTATTATCGATATAAAGAAAAAATATTATTATTATTATTATTATTTGAAGGTCGAATCAAATAATTAAACCAATTGAGGTTTTACATCTGTTTTTACATAGTTTAGTTGAAAAATTTATTAATTACATAAACGTGTTGGTATTTATTTTCTATTTTTGTTTTTATTTTTTGTAAGATAAAAAATTATTTGATTGATTTTAAAATCTGTATTTCTAAAGTTAATTTTAAAATATAAATTATAAATGTTAAATTATAAGGTGACAATATAATAAAAATTTTGAAAGTTTATTGACAATATTTAATTATTTGAAAGCCAATAATAAAAATAATAAAAACGAGTTTTTATCATTTTATTTTCAAAAAGCTTTTGAAAACAAAAACAAATATATACTCAAAAGTTTGAAATAATTTCAAAATAAAGAGAGAGAGAGAGAAGAAATTATTTGGGCTTAGGCGGGGCTGGTGTATCAGAGCCCAGTGATGATATCAAAACTCACAAAACCCTAGTTCGCCTGTGCTTACGCTTTCTCCGTCTATAAATATCTCGTTTCTGCTAACCACTTCCTTCCTCGCTGCCTCTCTTGCTCAAAAACCCTAGAAAACAGCAGCAGCAGCAGCTCTTGTTCTTCTCTGTTCCAGCCATGGCCTCCGATACCCTCGTTCTTCGCGGCACCATGAGAGCTCACACTGACCAGGTTACAGCAATAGCTACACCAATTGACAACTCTGACATGATTGTTAGTTCATCCCGCGACAAATCCATCATTCTTTGGAGCTTGACCAAAGATGAAAAAACCTACGGTGTCGCTCGCCGTCGTTTGACCGGGCACTCCCACTTTGTCCAAGATGTTGTCCTTTCCTCGGATGGTCAGTTTGCTTTGTCCGGTTCCTGGGACGGAGAGCTCCGTCTCTGGGACTTGGCTACTGGTGTCTCTGCTCGCCGATTTGTTGGTCACACCAAGGATGTGTTGTCTGTTGCTTTCTCTATTGATAACAGACAGATAGTTTCTGCTTCCAGGGATAAGACAATCAAGCTGTGGAATACTCTTGGTGAATGCAAGTATACCATTCAAGAGGCTGAGTCTCATACCGATTGGGTTTCGTGTGTGCGTTTTAGCCCAAATACGTTGCAGCCCACGATTGTTTCTGCTTCGTGGGACAAGACAGTAAAGGTCTGGAATTTGACTAACTGTAAGTTGAGGTCTACCCTTGCAGGACATGGTGGGTATGTGAACACTGTGGCTGTTTCGCCAGATGGGTCATTGTGTGCTAGTGGAGGGAAAGATGGGGTGATTTTGTTGTGGGATTTGGCTGAAGGAAAGAGGCTTTATAGTTTGGATGCAGGTGCAGTGATTAATGCTTTGTGCTTTAGCCCCAATAGGTACTGGCTATGTGCTGCCACCGAGAATAGCATTAAGATTTGGGATCTGGAGAGTAAGTTGGTTGTTGATGATCTGAAGGTTGATCTCAAAGCTGAAGCTGAGAAATCCGAGGGTACTACCGCTACTGCTGTTAGTACCACGAAGAAGGTAATACATTTTTCTGCTTTTGTTGTTTTGTTAGTTTTAGTTTTCGGTCTTTTGTTAAATAGGTTGTGTTATATGGATATCCTTTTGCTGATTGGGATTGAAAATGATGATCTCTGTTAATTGCTTGTGTTATTTATATATTTGCTGAGTTGGATGATTTCTGTTAAATGGTTTGTTCTCTGGTTAGTCTCTGTGCGCGCGCGCTGCAAGTGCTAAATTTGTATTTGTTGTGAAAGTTTTGTATTGCTAGAAAATTGGTTTGTCTGCCTGTTCTGTTGTTAATTGTTATGAGAAGTTGTGATTTTCAGATGTGTTGGAATCGTTTTGCCAGTTGTTTTATGTTGGTTTTTGTTAAATAGGGTTGGATAGCTATTATGGCAGGTAAATATGTCTTTTGTTTGTGGACACTGGAAATGTTCTATGAATGAATATTCTTGGTATCCTTATGACTTGTATTGTGCATGTTTTTAGGCATGGAACCATTCAGCGAGATTTGTTTCATTTGGAAAACCAATTAGTTAATTTGAGATACTTAATTCTGGTCTAGTCAAACATATAATATAGATTTGTTCTTCCTGCTGATTGATAGATTGTTTTCTAAAAAGTACTTATTTTGATACTATGCTTTTGCTGATGATGGTAAGATTCTGCACCTAGAACTGTGCAATACATTTGAGTTTTTTATACCTATAGAATCACTTGATGGTACCATGAATAAGATAATGATATGTCTTTTTTTGGGGAACAATTATAGAGCAATCCCAATTCACATGATTTTGCTTTGTGTTTTGTAGATCTATTGCACATGCTTGAACTGGAGTGCTGATGGAAGCACCTTGTTCAGTGGTTATACTGATGGTGTCATTAGAGTCTGGGGAATTGGTCGCTATTAGGGAGCTTTGAGTAGTTACCAGGCGCCTTCCTTTTTTCTTTAGTATTTTGAAGACCAATTTAAGATTTTGTTGAAATTATTGGATCTTATGTTATCTCTTGATGCTGGATGTTACACATTGGATTGAGCTGGGGCTATATTTTTGTTTTTCATATCCCATGTTAGATATGTTGGTTTTGAATTTCACATTGGTACAAGTGGTTTATCAAGTTAATTGGTTTTGATTCTCGTATCTATTTGGCGTTGCAAATATTATAGCATCTGCATCATAAGCGTTGATGCTATCATTGTGAATCAATACTGATTGTGTTTTGTTACGAAGAGTCTGGTGAAGGTCAGCTCTTGAAGGACTGATTTTTGACTAGCTGATATTGTTGTCTAATAAAGTGTATATGCTTATCAAACATGGTTGTCCTGTATTCCCCTATCGTGAATGTGTTAGGTATTGCTCTTTGCCTCGGCAAATCGTACATTATGCCCATGTAACTGGTCATGGATAATGGATGAATGAGTAATATTTGCTACTGGAGCACTGCATCAAGGGGTAATTCTTGGCTCTATCAATTGGAGGCTTGAAGTTCTAAGGTTATTTGTGCATCTGATCGATTTAGTTCTGCTAGACAACAAGAATGAATCCGATGTAATCCTTGAGCTACAAAGAAAATCTCGTACAGGGTAAAATCCAAGGAAGATACCAGATAAAGAAGGTTGATGGATGTTGAATGGAAATGGAGTGCAAGCTCTTGGCAAAAATTTAACCTCCTGGGTTAAAAAAAATCCCCGGAAATTAATTGTGATGTGGTATAAGAAATTAATGGTGTGATGTGGTATAAGAAATTAATGGTGTGATGTTACTCTGTTTTTAGATTAGTGAAAAGTCAAGCTTTTTTTTTCTTTTTTTCCTTAATTTTTTTTAGGATTCTAGAAAAAAAATCATATAATACTAAAATAACTTTTTTTTATGGATGTCTAGAAAAAAAATCAACCCCATTAAATTGTTCTTATTGAATAGAATTTATTAATACATTTTTATCACTGAAAAGTGATCAAAATGACAATTGTTTTTTTTTTTTAATTTAATTAACCTTAAGTTTAATGGTATAAAACTTTATAAATGTTTTCAATAAAATTATTTTAGTATTATATGATTGGTTTTTTTTAATTATTTTTTTAATTTTTATTATTTATTATTTAGTTAATTGAAAATTAAATTTTATAAATCTTTTTTTTGCTTTTTATGATATATTATGATTTCATGATCCTAAAAAGTGAGTTTTACAATTTAATTATTTTAATATAGGTTATTTTTTTATTATTTTTTTATTAATTTTATCCTTTAATTATATTATAAATAGATACAATTATAACAATAGCTAAAAGGTATCAGTGTGTTTTACTGTGGACTGCACAGTGCAGTCCACAGTAAAACGTGAGAATTTTTTTTTTTTTTTTTTTTTGCTTTTTAGCTTTTTTTTTTAACTGTTTTTTTTCTTCTTTTTAAGCTGTTTTTTTATAATAAATATTTTTTTGTTTATTTTTTTTTGTTAATGTTAAATTTTTTTCTATTTAGTTATCAAACTTTCATAACACGGGTTTCGGGTTTGACGGGTTAACCCGGATTTTTTTTTCTGGTTTTCCTTTTTTTTTTTGCTTTTTTGCTT
>Ga0325405_1004377_pt1 | contig 14451 bp, 9 predicted proteins | sample PopdelMetagenome_21_FD_205663 | JGI IMG/M metagenome (GOLD analysis project Ga0325405, IMG submission 205663) | Populus deltoides microbial communities from Bellville, Georgia, United States - Xylem-Control-R2 | ecosystem: Host-associated > Plants > Phyllosphere > Stem > Wood/Secondary xylem... | reverse complement strand
ATTTAATTATTGAGTGATAAACATTAAAAACAGCGTCACCATCAACAATCCTCGTCAGATTAGCGTTTGATAATGTTTCTTTTTATGGACATTAACGCGCTGTAATAACACTCAGTTATTTTTTATATAAAAAAAAAAAAATTACTGTTTCACTACCGCTGTAAATAATATTTGATTTATTTACTAATTTTCATGTTGTCGTTGTTATTTGTTTGCTTCCTCCTCGGAGCCATGGAGGGATGGATGTTTTGTGTACTTTTATGATGGCTGTTTTTTTTTTAAAAAAAATATTTTTATAAAATTTTATTTTATTTATTTTAAATTAATATTTTTTTGGTGTTTTTAAATCATTTTAATGCGCTGATATCAAAAATAATTTTTAAAAGATAAAAAAATATTATTTTGATACATTTCTGAGTGAAAAACACTTTGAAAAGCAGCCGCAACCACACTTCCAAACAGACTAAAGATTATGTGGCTTATGGTCCGTTGGGTGCCTGCCACGTCAGCTTACATGGCAGTTACTCATGCATTCCACTATGCTAGGAGAGTAGCCACTAGCCACTGGTATTAAGGTTAATTCATTATTTTCCGATCAAAGTCTCTCAGTTTTTTTTGTATCCACTTTCGCCACGTGTCCATGCCCACTTATCCATAATTCCTTCAAAACTGGGTATTTGGTGTTTTTCCATAATTCTTTCCTAGTTAAAATCTTCTCGTCATGATTTTTCTAATGGTACTGCATGTATTGAAAATAGAGTCCCGGTGTGTTCCCGATGACCCTTTTTTCTTTCATTTTTTTCTTCCCTTTTTTTCTCTCTCTTGACACATTACTTTATCTCCTCTCTATTTTCTTGGTTGTTAGATCTTCATAAAATACACAAATATCGCAACAACGAATGTCACTAAGAGTGGAAAAAGTTTGATCTCATCCATTGCTACTGAGAAGACATTACAAAAAGGTAGGGAAGTGTTTCTTGCAATAGTAATAGATGAGAAAACGGATTGTTGTGATGAGGTTTTGAAAGAAATTGCTAATATGCTGCAACAATTTGAGGATGTGATGTTATCTTAGCTGCCAAAGAAACTCCCACCAAGAAGGGTTATAGATCATCGCATTGAGTTGGTGTTAAGAGTGAAGCCACCATCCCAACCCTTTACCGAATGTCATCTATGGAGTTGGTAAAATTAAAGAAGAAGTTGAGAGAGTTGATTGACGCTGGATATGTCCGTCCTTCCAAGGCTCCTTATGGTGCTCCAATTTTATTTAAAAAAAGGTGGATGAGAGTGCAAATTTGCATGTGTGTGGACCACTGTACACTAAACAATGTGACAATTAAAAATAAATATCTAGTTCCTTTGACTCAAGACTTGATGGAAAAATTATATAGGGCTTCCATCTTTACAAAGCTAGACTTGCGATCCGAGTATTAGCAAGTTAGAATTGTTAAAGGGGATGAGCACAAAATAACATGTATAATGAGGTATGATGTATACAAATTCTTGGTTATGCTGTTTGGATTAATAAATGTTCCAACAACATTTTGTAATCTTATGAATGATGTCTTGTATGATTTCTTAGACAATTTTGTTGTTGTCTATTTAGATGATATTGTAATTTATAGAAAGGGGATGTGAGATCATGTAATTCATCTTTTGAAAGTCTTGAATAGATTGAGGGAACATGAATTGTTTCTAAAGAGAGAGAAACATAAGTTTGTAAAGTCTGAGATTATGTTTCTAGGCCACTTAATTGGGGAGGACCGGTAAAGATGGATCAATGCAAAATTCAAGCCTTCATTGAATGGTTAGCACCAAAAACTATCCTAGAGTTAAGATCCTTTTTGGGGGCTTGTAGACTATTACAGGTGATTTATTGAGGGTTACAACAAGAAAACAACTCCTCTTTTAGATCTTCTAAAAAAGAATAAGAGATGAGAATGGTCAAGTGATTTACCAACTGGCTTTTGAAAAGCTAAAGACAGCAGTAGCATCGACTCCAGTCTTAAGGTTACTTGATTTTGAGAAGTCATTCGAAGTCCATGTTGATGCTTCAGATAAGGCCATTGGGGGAGTGCTGGTAAAAGAGGGACATCTAATTGTTTTTTAGAGTCAGAAGTTGAATGATGTTGAACAGAAATACTCGACCCTTAATAAAGAAATAACAATAGTAGTACACTACTTTTGCGTATAAAGAGTATACTTGTTGAGACTAAGGTTCATTATTAAGACCAATAACGTTGCTAACACCTTCTTTAAGATAAAAGAAGTTGTCATAACGATAAGCTTAGTGGCAATAATTCTTGACTGAATATGACTTTGTATGGGAAAACAAACCAGAGAGGTATAATCAAGTTGTAAATGCACTCAGTAGACGCGAGGTAATTACTACTATTTTTGCTATTATTTAATTGGAGTCGGACATACTAGATCGACTTTGCCAGGTTGTTGGGGAAGATGCAACGTATAAGAAGTTGGTTAATCTTGTATGAGAAGAGACAATACAAAGATATTGGTTGGAACACGACCTACTTTGTGCAAAAGAGGGTCGGATCTTTATGCCAAAAAGGAAGCTGCGAAAATATTTGATGATGAAGACTCATGACTTGCAGTGGGTTGGACATCTAGGTTGAGAGATGATGCTTGCCCTTTTATCCTAGACTTATTATTGATAAAAGATGGATGGCGATATAAAACTTTACATCAAGACTTATCGAGAGGCAAGCTTGTTACAGTCGTTGCTGATTTTAGACAAACCTTGGGTATCAATTTCAATGAACTTCATTGTTAGGTTTTTGAAGGTGGATGGTATAAACACCGTCATGGTTGTCATAAACAGATTCACTAACTATGTAGTGTTTGTGGTTACCTCGATAGTATGTACAATTAAGATTGTTGTTGGGTTGTTATATTAAAATGTGGTAAAGTATTTTGAAGTGCCTTCTGATTTTGTTAGTGATCATGATGTGTGATTCACGAGCAGATTATGGACAACATTGTTTAACATGATAAGGACAAGACTGGAGTTTTTCATTATCAATCATTCACAAACCAATGGTCAGACAAAAAAGATAAATGCTTTACTTGAGGAATATTTGAGACACTTCATGATGGCAATGTTACGAAATTGGTTGAAATTGTTGGATGGTGTGCAGTTTTGCTACAATCTTTAAAAGTTCTTAACAACAAAAGTAAACCCATTTGAGTTACTTTTGGGGACACAACCCTAAAATCCTACCGAGATTGTGATGCAAAAATCTAGTGGGAAAGTCTAGTTGCATATAGGTTTGCAATGGAAAAACAAAAATTGTTTAAGCAAGCCTAAGATAGCTTGCATAAGGAAAGAAAAAGGATGTTGAAGTATGTTGACCAGAAACGAAGGCTACTAAAATTCAATGAGGGTGATAAATTTTTGCTCAAATTAACTCTATAAATCTAGAAAAACATTATAGGAAAGTCAAAGCATCGAGGGTTGGTGCTGAGATATGATGGACTTTTTAAAATCATGGAAAAAATTAGGGTTGTTTCCTATAGATTGAAGCTGTCATAATGACTAAAGCTTCATTCAACTTTTCATATAAGTTATTTGAGACCTTTCCATAAAGACCAAGAGGATTTAAAAGAAAGTAAGTTGCAAAGAGCTCCTCCAACGATTCACAAATAATTTGACAATGGTATTGTCAAAATCATGGATTATCGTTGGCTTAGCTAGCATAGAAAGAATTGACAAACTGAGTTTATAGTAAAATGAGAGAAAAACTCGGAGGTTTTGTGGGAAAATAACACCAATTTATGGCAGTTCAAAGATAAAGTGCATGAATAACCCTACCTTTATTTTGATGAGGACGTCAGACTCTTCTGATGGGGATAATTTATTAGAGGTCTAGGCACAAGGATGTGCCAATGAATGCACATTACCTAGAATTCAACAGCGATAAATAGTGATAGCTTTGCATAGGCAACGATAAATTCGATGGGCAACGTGCAATGGTTTGTGTAAGTTATTGGGTTCTTGACTTGGAATGAACATGGGGCTTGGATCATGAACCTTTTAAGCTGGTAATAAACATAACAAAAACTAGAAGTAGGGGCTGGTATTTAGATATACGGATTGTGGGTTAGTTATAACAGTTATAAACATCCAGATCATGATGGATAGGTAGCTGAACATGGGGTAGAGATGGGATTGCTCTTAATCCACTAAAGTCATGGGAATATGGGAGAGAAACTGCCCAACACTTGCTGGAAAATAGGTTGCTAAATTAATAGAGAACATGGGGGAGAAAATGCCCTACTATGTCTTGAAAAATAGGGATGATAGTTATGCCTTGTAATTCACATATCTTTGTCTATAAATAGGTTGGAAAGCTTTGGCTATGTAGCATGCAATACTTGTGTATAATACACACACTTGTATTGTGTAAATCTTTTATTTACGAGATTAATAAAGGTTGAGAGATTTTTCTATATTTATTGTGTGTTTTCATACATGTGTTGGTTATTTGCTTATAACAAGTCAATTGTGCGAACCTCTATGAGTGAGCAAAACACATAGTTGTAGGGAAACATGAGTGAAATGATGAGCCAAAACTTAGTTTAGTTGGGACTAAACTACTGTATAGGGTTGAATTTTGGGGTGAAAAATTTAACCTTGTGACAAGTAGTATCAGAGCGCAGTTGGTTCTAAGATCGTGCAACCTGAAGTCTTGAAAGCTATTTAGGAATAGTTGGTGTGTCTTGAGACTTTGATATAACAAGAGGAAGAGAGTGAAAAACACTCTATCATTGATCGATTAAGGGAAGCTACAAAAGGCACCAAAAGGGTTACAAGCTTATACATTTCTCTTGCAACAAAATTGAGTGAATTATTGAAACCCAATGAAGAAACTATTGTCATTATGAAACGAGTAGTAACAAACACTCCTAATAAAGTAAGTACATCTAAGCCTAAAGTGACTAAACCAAAGTCTTTCGGTGGGGCAAGAAGTTTAAAGGAATCTAAAAATCTCTTTTAGGATATAGAGCAATACATTATTATTGCAAAGATCGACGTGGCTGAATAAATGGATCCCACTATGATGTATCTAATGGGTGATGCTAAACTTTGGTGGAGGACAAGAACCAAAGAGGATTTAAGTGTTGGACATCCCAAGATTGAGATGTAGGATCATCTAAAGCCAAAGCTAAAAAAGCAATTCCTTCCGAACAACACGTCTTGAATTGTGCAGAAGAAATTAAAAAGGCTCAAATATGACAGGTTAATTCATGTGTATGTTAAATCTTTCAGTTCTTTGATTCTTGACATCAAGAATATGTTCGGGGAGGACATGTTATTCAACTTTATGTCTAGAATCCAACTTTAGGCACAAACAGAACTAAGACAACAAAAGGTAAAAGATTTGTCCTCTATTATCGCTACTATGGACAACTTGGTTGATTTTAAATCAATTACTAGAGAGTGTTATATGTCAACCTTCTTCAATTCTAAGGTAAATGACAAGGAAGAAAAGAAGAAGTCTGGTAGGGGTACATCGAAGGTTGTCATGGATAAAGACAAGACTAAGTTAATGGGTGCACAAGGTAAAAGTACTAAACCAAAATTTGACTGCTTCATTTGTGATGGTCCTCACTTTGCTAGGGAATGTCCAAAAAAGGAGAAACTAAATGTTATTCGGGTTGGAGATAATGATAAGGATGAAGGGGTAGTTACTCACGTCAATCATATACGTGTGTTAACTTTTGAGTAGCTGAATCATTGGATGTGGCTGCTGAAACTAGTCTTGTTGATCAAGACTTAACGAGGATTAATGCATTGCGAAAAGAGGAGTCAGTGGTAAGAGGTCTGATCTATGTATATATCAATGTAAATAAACAGCTAATTAATGCTATACTAAATTCGGGTGCAGCCCATATATTCTTAGCAAATCAATTGGTGAAAGATCTTGGCTTGAAATTGAGTTGTAGTCACACCTTCATAAAGGCAGTAAATTTTAAGACATATAAAATTGCAAGTATGTCTTATGATGTGTCGATTATGTTGGATCAATGAAGAGGTGAGTAATATATGTTGGTTATGAATTTAGATGATTATGGTATCATTCTTGGTCTTGATTTATCAAGAAAATCCAAGATCGCTTTAATGCTATATCTAAATGGAGTTATGATTACAAGTGAAGGTTGCCCATGTTTTGTCCTATGTTGCAATGTCACAACAACAAATGCCACTAAAAAAGTAAAAAACTCGATCTTGACCATTGATATTGAGAAGGCATTATAAAAACATGAAAAGTGTTTATTGTGATAGTAGTAGATGGGAAAAAAGAATATTATGATAAGGTACCAAAAGAATTTACTAACGTGTTGTAGCAATTTAAGAATGTGATGTTGTCTCGGTTGAAGAAGAAACTCCCACCAAAGAAAGATGTAGAACATTGCATTGAGTAGGTGTTAGGAGCAAAACCACCATCTCAACCCTTTACTGAATGTCACCTATAGATTTGGTTGAATTAAGGAAGCAGTTAGGATAATTGAATGACACTGTATATATACATCCTTTCAAGGCTCGTTATAGTACCCTTGTTTTGTTTCAAAAAAAGACGAATGCACTACCAAACACTAAAAAAGATAGAAATAAATAAAAATAAATATCCAATTCCTTTGATTCAAGACATGATGGACAAATTATATGGGGCTTCCATCTTTACAAAGCTAGACTTGCGATCCAAGTATTGGAAAGTTAGAATTGCTGAAGGGGATGGGTACAAAATGACATTTGTAACGAGGTATGATGCATATGAATTCTTGGTTATGTCATTTGGCTTAACAAATGCTCTAGCAACACTTTGATACATAGTTTAACAAAATCATATGAAAAGCAGACTTACTTTATTTGGCTTAAAAAAATTGTGTGGCCAACTTAATCAGTAGAAGATTTAGCGTATGACTGTTCTATTTTAGTAGAGGTAGAATCTAAGGATTTTATGTATCTTGATAATGGACTATTTAAGGTGATGGAAACAAGATTTAGTGGTTAAGTCAAGAGACTTGGTCATATGGCTAGACTATTCATGAAGGATGTTGTTTGGCTAGACCATCTAAGATAAAAGCAGAATTGATGTCTTCGGAAGGAATCTTGGCAATGGACAATAAGGCGTAAGAAAGATAGAATTGAGGAATGGATCACATGAGAATTGGTCAAAGAAAAAGATCCTTGTGGTGGAAAATGTTGTTTGGCTAACTGCTTTGGGTAGGGTATAATATAGGATTGTTCTGTGCACTTCGATGTTGAGACAGATTGCGGTGACAGAAGCAGAACATGTATGGTATGCATCTTGGCAAACGAATGGGCTAGGATGAAGGAAACAATGTTTTAGGGATTCGAAGTATCTTGATAATTGATTATGCAAGATGAAGAATTCAGTAACCGAGTCGTGAAGGATTTGGTTGAGGAACCGAACTAAACCATACGGGGGTTTGGTTTAATATGCTATATTGGCAAGGAGGTAGAACATATGTATAAGCATCTTGACTAACAGATATGCTGGGATGGGAATTCATTGCATCTTGATGATGGGGACTATTTGGGGTGAAAAATTCAGCAACCAAGTCAAGGATTTGGTTGAGGAATCAAACAAATTGATAAGGATGGTTTGGTGCGCTGCCTTGGTAAGGGAAGGCAATGGTGTTGAGGATTTTGAGAGTTCTGCACTTGATAAAAAGATTGTTCAGCATGGAGAATTTTTTGCAAGTGAGGAAGGGGCTTGCTTAAGGAGCCAAACAAATCAACGAGGATTGTTTAGCATATTGTCTTGGAGGGAGGCAGTAGAGAATTATGGTTATTCTATGAATTGTGAAAACGGATGGTTCATGGTGATGGAAGCAAAATGGCATGCCTTTATTAGGCTATCTTATCAGGAATTTTCAGTGGCTAAAACTTGTGACAAAGGTTGGACAACAGAGCTATTATGTTAATAAGATTTTATGATTAATGAGGAAGTATCTTAGGTACAGCAATAGCATATGAAAACCAGGTCATACAGATTCAATACTAGGATGTTATGTGTGTATGCTTAGACAGGGCTGAGACTTACCAAAGAACTTTGGCACAAGATATGTTGATCACCAAAACATGGTTGCTCATTTCTATACTTGCAGGTTACATGTGAGGTAGCTGAGATAGTTGGGTGAATTTATGAGGTTTATTTGATTCTTCAAGGTGGGTAATATGGTGTTATTCATGGGGAAAATAGGATATCTAAGACGTTATGGGAAACATTTAAATTTCATGAAGATAGCTTGTGGGTGAATGAACTTGGAATGTAAGGTTGCCAAAGAGATGAGTATTGTTATGTGTGACTTGGGGGAGTCGCATATAATTTTGGCAGACATATAGGTAGGTGATAGTATGGTGTTGTAACTGAGGTTTGTTAAAGATGGAGATCAATGAACTGGTCTTCGATATTTTGAGATGGTCTTAAAGTTTGATTTGACTAAGTTGAGAGACAAACAGGGCCTTAGAGAAGAATATAGTCACGACTTGGTTCATAATCTAGTTGATGATGGGACTATCAACATTTCCTATGCATCGTAGATTTAATGGACAAAATTCAATTTGGATATGGGCTAGACCGAGAGGTTATGTGAGGGTGACATAAAACTCTAATAATGGGCAAACTTTGTGTAGGGGTATTTCTGGTAAGGGAGGTTTATAACGGGGTTAAATTCAGCAAAAGTACACTTATAAAAATAGTGTTTGAATGACATACTGGTACAATATTGAAATCATTAGCATTGATGAAATCGACAGAGTCAACATAATAGGCAACATGGGTTGACGACAAGTCTAGAGATAAATAGTCCAAGACTTGATGAAAAACACTATTGACATGGATGGAAACATGCATAGACAGTGGCAGCATGCATGGGCAGTGGTAGATTCAGCAATAATGTACGTCTAACAATTCAACAGGACATAGGTTGATGTTCAACATGAACTCAAACTTGGACGACAAACAATCCAAAACATGCTAAGGCAAGTTAAGGGAATTACGATAATTTGGGATAGTTTATGATAGTTTTTAGTAGTGTATTGTATGGGAAAGAAATGGCCAGAATTAAAGGACATATGTTAAGAAATGTGCGCGAACTTAGGGACAAATTCCTATTGTAACTTCCATTATACTTTGTAATAGATAGGCTGTAAATATTATTGTGTAGCATGTAGTGCAAGTACTATGGGTAGGCAGAACCATTGTGTATAGCACACATATTAATGAACTTGTGTATATCCTTTTGAGTTAATGAAAGGTTGAGATTTGTTCTTATAATATCTTATGTGTTTATACATGTTGCATCCTTTCTACTTGTGTGTTCCATATGTCTTGTAACAAGGAAGAGTGCGAGAAAACCTTTTGGTGATGGGAAACACTTAGTTGCTAGACAAACACGAGAGGATCAACAGAGGGAAGGCTAACTCTATCATGGGGTTGGAAAATTTTGACGAGAAAAATCCGACCCCATATGGTATCGAAGCGTGATTGGTTCTAAGATCATACACCCTAAAGTCATGGTAGCTATTTGAGAACAATTGGTGTTGAGATTTTGATAAGGCAAGAGGAAGAGGGTGAAGAATGCTCTATCATTGATTCATTAAGAGAAACTATGAAAAACATTGAAAGGGCTAAAAGTTTGTACATTTCTTTTGCGGCATAATCAGGTGAATGGTTGAAAGCTGTCGAAGAAACTATTGCCATTAAGAAACGGGCAATAACAAACACTCTTAGTAGGGCAAATACATCTAAGCCTAAAGTTTCTGAATTGAAGTCTTTCGGTGGGGCAAGAAGTTCCAAGGAACTTGAAAACTTCTGGTGGGACATGAAGCAATAATTTAGTGTTGCCAAAATCAGTGTGGCCAATGAAATGGATCTCAATGTGATGTATCTCAAATTTAATTTTTCTTACCTTTTAGTCCTTAAATATTGAGAAAGATGAGAGAAAATCATTGAAAAAATGAGTGAATAAGAAAAAGTTTTCGTCAACCACTTTCGATTGAGTTTTAAATTGATTAGACGGTGTTTTATGTTAGAATTGGAGTTATTTGGGCTCTTATGATTTTTTTGAAACTTTTTAGGTGAAAAATAGTTGAAATTTAAGTTTTTAGTCTAAATTACTTATACCATGATTTTCAATGACCTGTAGTGGCTACAATTCGTACCAACAAACTACATGTCATTTACCCAAAAGACTATAAAGTTAAAAAAACACAAAGAAGTTCAGTTGTGTTTGAGCTTTATAACAAGATAGGCGTATAAGCCTAGTCTTTCAAGAATTGCAGCGCTTGGATTTTTTTAAAATTCCAGACATGTTTAGGCCTTCTATTTCGCGCCTAGACACACCTAGGCTTTATTTTTTAGGCTATGCATGTTTTTTACTTTTTATTGTATATTTTTTATATTGCTTCTCAAATTAAGAATATATGAACCTTTTATTTATTTATACAGTTTTGTAAAAATTATAAAGGTATTTTTTTTTATTGAAGTTTTTTTTTCAAACTAAGATGAGTTTTTATTTTAAAAGTATTCTTTTAATAATAAAAACATGTTTTTATCTAAACAAAAATGAAAATAAATTGATAAGAAAATAAAGTTTTGATTAAATAAATGTATTTTTTCACTTTGATTTAAATCATTGATATTTTTATAAATATTTACTTTAATTTCTTTGTCATAAAACCATGTTTCCCATAAAAAAAAGATATGCTTTTGTTCAAAAAAAAAAAAGAACACATGAATAAGAATGAGGAATTTCAACTCAAGAAAAAAAAATTCCTTTAGAATTTAGAATTTAAATTGGTTGATTTCTTATAAATATTTATTTTAATCACTATAAATAAAATAAAAATAAAAATAAATTTTAAAAATAACCTCATGTCATCTTGTAGACATGTTGATTATAGGGTATTTTAGGGTTAAAATATCTTTATTAAAGTTTATATGGTGTTTAAGAGGTGTTTTGAATGAAAATAAGTTGTGAAGACCAAAAACTTTTACTCTAATTTTTCATTCATTAGAGATGACTAAAAAATATACATAAAGATGACTCATTGTTTGTCCAGGTGCATGACATGTTGTTCATTGTATTAAATAGAATTGAATGGAAGGCATTACGTTCTTTTTTTTTAAAAAAAAAGATGGGCATAAACTTTTCCTTATTAAACCCGGCGCATGAGCTTGGCTTCTTCTTTGTTTTTTATTTTTTAAAATTTAGTTTTTAATTAATAAACTCTTGGTTATTTTTTAAATTATTTAGTTTATTTTTTAAAACAGTAACTGATCTTTTAGATTGTTTATGGAATTTCATAATATTTTAAAGAGATTATTGTGATTTATCTTTAATTTTTTCTTAAATCTTAGATATATAAATTGTATTTATATAATGCATTTATAAGAAAAAAAAATCACATGTAATTAACAACTAGAATTAACCTTGCGGATAAATAAATAAAATGCATAAACTAAAAAGAAAAATTGAGATAAAATATTTGCATATCCATTTATTTTTTGCTTTTTACAAGAATATGAACTTTTCACTTCAATCTTTATTTAACATTAGTAACTCTTTTTTTATTATTCAATTAATTTTATTAAAGGCAAAAATAATCTTCAAATTACTTGATTAAAAAAATTATTGTACTAGCAAAAGCATCCATAAAAAGGCTTTTTGCTAAATAATGTAACACAGTGCACTAGTTAGTTCTCTCTCTCTCTCTCTCTCTCTCTCACACACACACACACACACGCGCACACACACACACCCACGGCTAGTGTGAGTTAAATAGATAATACATACACACACAGAGTATGCAGACACACACACACCCACCCACGGCTAGTGTGAGTTAAATAGCTAATACACACACACAGTATGCAGGCTATTTTGATATGTTTTTTTATATTAAAAAAGATTCAAAGTATAAATTGAAAAGTCTATGCACGCATCTAATTAAATAAATTGATAATCATCTATATAAATAAATAAATAAGTCAATAACAGCAACCAAAAAAGAATTGAAAAATTGAGAGACAAATATAAATCAATATATTCAATCACACAAAATAAGACATTTACCCGCTTGTCTTTACTGAAATTATTTATTTAAATCATAAAAGATAAACTCACGTTCAAAAAAACTTGTGACCTAAAAGATAAAAATAAATAAAACTGATTGAATAAACCCACACCTAAAAAAAAACTGAGTGCGCAAATCCAAACATATCAAAAATATTATTTAAAAATGAATATTTTATATTTTAAAAAATAAAATTCATTTGTATATTAGAGAAAATTATAGATAAATTAAAATAGTATCTTGAAAAATCAAACACAAACAAAATAATTGTTTTTGTAAAAAAATATTATATTAATAAAAGGCATGCAAAACTTATGATTTAGGTCATAAGACCATGATAAACTTATAGAAAAGAATTTGAAGATAATTACAAAACTAATATTTAAAAAAAAACTAATACAAAATGATAAGAACGTACGAAGTCGAATCTCTAATAAATAAAATGTCGAAAGATAAAACTATGAAGAAAAATCAATCATGTAAGATAAACTAAAAACATGAGGGGTGAAAATAAAAATAATAATTAGAGGGCAAACAAAAATGTTAAATTGAAGGGTTAAATTGAATTGAAAAATATCTTTAATGAACGGGAAAAGAAATCAAAATAATAAGGGTCAAATTAAAAAAAAATAAAACAATAAAAACTTTGATTAAATGATGAAATTGAAAGTAAAAACAACTTTAACAGAAGTGCCAAGAAAAAAATAAAAATAAAAAGAATAAGGACCGAAATGAAAAAAACATATGAGAAATTGTAATTTAAGGACTAAATTGAATAAAAAACTATAAAAAGAACAAGAATGAAATAAGAAGTCAAAAAAATGAGAACTAAAATTGAAAAACCAAAACCAAAGAGAACAATCATGCACTTTATCTGGTAAGAGAGAGAAAAGAAAGGAAAAAAAAATGATCATCGACAACAATCCGATTATTATACGCCATCATGCGTTACACCTCTTGCAAGAGGACACGGTGGCACTTCCAAAAAGACAATAGAAGGTTAGGTTTGGCCACCGGGTGACTTCGAACACGTCATCTAATGGCACGGACATCACCCCCTTGCTGGCGCATGCTTAGCACGTAGCATCAACATTTAAGAAATTTAAAAGTCAACATAAAAATATCAAAACACCCAATCGATCTTGGTAATTACCCAAAAAACATGTGTGAAAGTACAAATATATGCCCGAACGCAAACCTTTTTCTTTTTTTTATCTTTTCTAAGGTTTTAGATAGCCCCTAACAATCTTTTAATGAACAATGAGCCAGTGAAAAAGATCAAAGTACCCCCACAACCAAGATGACTTTTTTTTCCACTAAAGGGAAAAATAGTAATTACAATATAACAATGCACAATAATATGTGTCTATTACTGCAATAAAACATCCATGTTGTATGTATTTTGTTAAATATATCTATTACGAGTTCTTGCAATTCACCCTACCAAACATTGTGGTTTTATTGTTAAAGATACAATTCAAGTGTACTATGATTTTTCTCAAATTATTAGAGCCCATTTGTTTTTGTTTTTTTGAAAAAAATTAAATTTTTTTTATTTTTCTCTTTATTTTAAATTTTTTTTTAGTGTTTTTAAATCATTTTATGTACTAATATCAAAATAAATTTTAAAAAATAAAAAAATATTATTTTAATATATTTTTAAATAAAAAATACTTTAAAAATAATCACAAATAAATAATTTTAATTATATTCACAACTGAAATAAAAGTAAACGGGAAACAGTTTTTGAATAGTAAAAAGGTAAGAAGGGAAGTAACGAGTAGAATTTGGCAGCAAAAATCGCAACAGTGGACTTCGGTTTCACACATGTCTGGCAACACAAACCCAAAAGTGAGTGGGTGGCGCGGGGTGGGTCGATTCGAATTCTCGAAAGCACCTTCTTCAAGGAGCAGCAGGCTCATACAAAAAGTGAGCACAAAACCCCACCTCACAACAGCAACAACAATGGATGAGGAGGGTATCGAGAAGCCAAGTAAGAGGAAAAGAAATGCTGCCATAGCCAAACCAAAGGAGCAGCGTCAACATTCATCTAAAAAACAAGTAGTAGCTGACATTGAAGACCTGTTCTCTGACAAAGAAACCCAGAAAATCAGAGCCTCATTGCTTGACTGGTACGACCACAACCAAAGAGACCTTCCTTGGAGAAGAATAACACAAACAAAAGAAACCCCATTTAAAGAAGAAGAAGAAAGGAGGGCGTATGGGGTGTGGGTATCTGAAGTTATGTTGCAGCAGACCAGAGTTCAGACTGTGATTGATTACTACAATCGATGGATGTTAAAATGGCCCACTCTACACCATCT
>Ga0325405_1004374_pt1 | contig 14454 bp, 6 predicted proteins | sample PopdelMetagenome_21_FD_205663 | JGI IMG/M metagenome (GOLD analysis project Ga0325405, IMG submission 205663) | Populus deltoides microbial communities from Bellville, Georgia, United States - Xylem-Control-R2 | ecosystem: Host-associated > Plants > Phyllosphere > Stem > Wood/Secondary xylem... | reverse complement strand
TCCAAGAAATAAGAGAATCACATAAAAAGATACAGAAACTAGTAACCGATTTGCGATTTGTGGGATCGCTGCCATGATCAGCATCAGAGTATGCACGGAGCTCTAAGGAAGAGGTGGATGAAAGTAAAAGATTCTGAAAGACTGTACCCCGAAGATATCGTAAAATACAAAGAACAACTGCCTAGTGAACAGTAGTAGGAGAAGCAACAAACTAACAACATTAACAACATATGCAATATTTTGACGAGTAATGGTGAGATATACCTAGCTCCTAACAATAGTACGATATAAAGTAGGATCTGTCAAAGGTAAACCATCAGAAGAGTACCCCGAAGATATCGTAAAATACAAAGAACAACTGCCTAGTGAACAGTAGTAGGAGAAGCAACAAACTAACAACATTAACAACATATGCAATATTTTGACGAGTAATGGTGAGATATACCAAGCTCCTAACAATAGTACGATATAAAGTAGGATCTGTCAAAGGTAAACCACCAGAAGAAGAATACCTTGCATTAACTTTAATGACAGTATCTACAGTCTTGTTATCAGTAAGTCTAGCCCGCTCAAGAATATCTGCAACATATTTCGACTGAGAAAGAAGGTAACTTCTAGGTGAGTAAGCTGTCTCAATACCCAGGAAATATCAAAGATAACCCAAATCCTTCATTTCAAACTATCAAGCCAACTCTATCTTCAAAACTGAGATACCATTAATGTCATCACCAGTAATAATCATATCATCAACATATAAGGACAAAATAATATGACTTGTATCAGTACACTAAATAAAAGAGTAGAATCATAACTACTAGAAACAAATCTAAGAGATGAGATCACAACAGAAAATTTCTCAAAGCAAGCACAAGATGCTTGTTTGAGACCATATAATGCTTTCTTGAGCTTACAAACATGCCCAGAGTCATGTGAAACACCATGAGGAGGTGTCATATAAACTTCTTCTTGAAGATGTCCATTCAAGAAGGTATTTTGAACATCAAGTTGAGAGATATGCCATTGACGAATTGAAGCTACGACAATAAGAGTATGAATAGTAGTCATTTTTACATCATGGGCAAATGTCTCCTCATAATCCATACCATACTGTTGAGAGTATCCTTTTGCAACTAACCTAGCTTTGTATCGCTCAATAGACACATCATAATTAGTCTTGATCTTATACATCCAATGACAACCAACAACACTCTTACCAGTAGGTAGAGGAACCAAATCCCAAGTATTTATCTTATACAAAGCAGAAAGTTCCTCATCCATAGCTTGCTGCCAAAGAGGATCAATAATTGCCTTTTTATAGAAAAATGGCTCAGAGAGACAATGAATAGAAGCTAAAAATAAAATAAATAATGAAGAATAATAAGAATAAGCAAAATCTGGTAGTTTTGTGGACTTACGAATGTGCATTAATAAAGAGATAGATCCATAATCTTAGATGAAGCTTGAGGGGCTATAGATGAGAATAGAGCTTCAAGTATGTTAGAGAATAAAATGTTAGTACCTGCAGATTGATGAGTACAAATTGGTCGAACATGGAGAGCGATATCTAAGGTATTAGAAACGTAAGATGATAAACTATCAGAATCCTTAGAAAAATAATCTATACGAATAAGATCAGTTTTAGTCAGGCTATGAATAGTGGATGGAATAGAAAATAAAGGTACATGCTTGAGAAAGACAACATGACAAGACACATAAAGTTTCTGAGTTATTGGATCAAAACAACGACACTCCTTTTTACCTTCACCTTAACTTAGAAAGACACAAATAGCAGATCGAGAGGACAACTTACTGCATTCAGCATGAGGACGAAGAACAAAACAAGTACAACCAAAAACTCTAAAGGAGGATAATCAGGGACAAACCCGTTTAACTTTTCAAAAGAAGAAAAACTTGAGAGAACAAACAGAAGATGGAATTGCATTAATCAGAATTGCAACAGTAAGTACAACTTCTTCAAAAAACTCACTAGAAACAGAAGCAGACAACAAGAGAGAACAAACAGTTTTGAAAATGTGCCTATGTTTTCTTTCAGCAACTCTTTTTTGCTCAGGAGTATCTGTACATGAAGTTTGATGAATAGTTTTATCTAAGGCAAGAAACTAACAAACTTTATTCGAGGTGTATTCTCCACCCAAATCACACCTAAAGCATTTGCTTACAGTAGAATGTTGAGTTTTGACAACAGCTTGAAAGGCTGTATATATCGCAAAGAATTCAAAACGATGTTTCATTAAATAAACCCAACAATAACGAGTATGATCATCAATAAATGAAACATAATATCGAGACACTCATTTTATGGCAACAAGAGAAGGTCCCCATATATCAAGATGAATTAAGTCAAATGGTGAAGAAGAAATAGAAATACTTCAATTAAAAGGTAAAACGGAAAATTTTACCAGTTTACATCCACTACAATTAGAAATATCACAAGTTTGTAAATTTTCTAAAGCTCATGTGGATGCCAAAAATCTCAAACGAGAAGATGAAACATGACCTAGATGAGAATGCCATAAATAAAAACTAGAAGATGAAGGACTCAAACAAAAAGAAGACAAATCAACACTAGTAGTAGCAGCAACAACAACTGACACTTTTAACTCATCCAAAATATATAGTCCATTCTCCCTACAGCCTGTCCCAATCAGCTTCTGAAACTGCAGATCCTGTACATAAAAAAAAAGAAAAAAGAACTAAATAATCACCAAAATCACATAATTGACCAACTTAAGTAAGATTCAATCTGAGTTTCGAAATAAGATAAACATTAGGAAAAGACAAGTGGGGTGAGACAACAGAACCAACACCTGCTAAGGGCATTGGAGTGCCATCAACAGTCATAACAGGAATGGAGGGCAAAAGGGATACAAAGGTAAAAAATAAAGAATATGGAGATATATGATGTGAAGCACCAGAATCCAAGACCCATTCAAAATATGATATACTTGAGGAACTATGAGGCAACTAACCTATGGAAGGAGAAGCAGACATTGCTTATGGCTGTAAAGAGAGAAACTCATGAAATTGCTCAGCTAGAGTACTAGGATCGGTGATAGAGCCTAATGAAGCTACTGTTGCAGTATTGTGGTGTGATACTTTATAACCCTAAGGTGGTTTATAAGCATTAGATTGTGACTGACTATCATGCTTTTAAGCTTGATTCTGTTGTCTCAACTTGGGACACTGAGCCTTTCAATGACCTTTTTGCTTACAGAAACTGCACTCGTCGAAGCCAACCTTTGTGTACGGCTTATTTTGATGATTAGAGAATGACTAAGAGGGTATTGCTAGTACAGAAGGATTCAAAGCAGAAAGAATTACCTTTTCAGAATAAGACTAACAACGTATTTCCTCAGCTAATAACTCACTGCAACAGAGTCAACAGAAGGCAGTGGAGAATGATGCAAAATTAAACCTCTAAGTCCTTCAAAATCATTGCGAAGTGCTGTTAAAAACTATACCAATCATTGTTGCTCTCTATGTTCAATATAAGCACCGCATGCCTTTAATTCTGCTGATTCTGTAAGAGCCAATTGATCCTAAAGATCTGTCATAGCAGAATAAAACTCCTGAATACTCATATTCTTCTAATGAAGAGCTCGTATGCCATTCTCTAATTGATACTGCTTTGTAAAATTTGATTGCGTGAATAAACTTTGTAGATGATCCTAAACCTCCTTTGTTGTCTCATACTTGGCCAACTACATATCTATGGAATGCTCAACAGAATTGTTCATCCAAGTAATAATCTTTACATTGTTTGTTTTCCATGTATCTATCAAAACAACATCTCCTTAAGGAAATTTGTCATTACATAACTCTAGTACGAATAATTCTTTCCATCCAACCTCACACTCACAAACTGAAGCGAATCATCTCTTTCAAGAGCTATAATTAACAAAAAAGAGAACCAGACTCCAAAAGTAGCGAAAGATAAAGTACCAGATTGCATAAACTGAACAGATATTGCAGAAACTAAACAAATATCTTCTCAAAGTTATACGATTACTCCAAAACACAAAAAAAATTACAAAAATTGAACGCAAATACCAAATTGCAGAAACTGAAAGGAAGGTGAAATACTAAAACAATTGCAGAAACATAATGTAAATACCTAATTGCAGAAGCTAAAGGAAAGATGAAATATCAGATTTGTAGAAACAGAACCAATATCACTCCAAAAAAAATTAAGCCTCGTTCCAGAAAACCAGCTCTGATATCATGTTAAAGCAATTCAATTAACGCAAAATAAATACGAATATAAGAGAGAAGGAGGCTAGAGTTCTCCTTAATTAGTTTATTCTAAAGTACATCTTTTAATCTAAATATAAAGAGATTATATATATGTTAAAGTAAAAATACTATTCTACCCTTAATAAATAAAACAAGATAAATGTATTATTTAACAACAATATCATTATCTTGGTACCGTTTATTTTTTTTCTAAATATTCAACACATCAAGTAAGCAAACCTACCCATTTATGTTTTAAGATAATTATTAATATTTTTTTTATTATTATTTACAATGTAGTTTACTTGTATATTTAAGTGTTTTAAAACATTTTCACGTAGAGTTAAAGTTTGATTTGTAAGTTAGGGTTTATTTGTAATTTGGAAAAATTTGAATTTGTTTGTAGTTTGATGAAATTGATTTTGATTTTGTAACTTAGATGTGTTATAATGATAGAAATGATGAGTTATTTAGTGGGTAACGATAATATTTTGTCAATTTTATTATTATATTAGAAATTTTAGGAAAAATGATTTTTTATGGAATTGATAACAATTAAATTGTATTAATTAAGATTGAATAAGTTTGAATTGAGAAAATGATAGATAATTAGTTGGGTAACCTTTTGTAATATCCCACATTGACGGGTGAGAATTTAGTAGCTGGTCTTATTAGTAGTGCTGGTTGCTAACTTGTCAAATGCGTTTTGGGGCCATGCGTGGTCGCAAAGAACAAATCCATGAGACCCGTGGGCCAAAGCGGATAATATCTGGTAGGTTGGTTGGGCTGTTACATTTGGTATCAGAGCCGACCTCACTGGCTGTCTGGTTGTGCCGACAGGGTTGTCGGGCTCTTTAGGGGGGTGAATTGTAATATCCAACATCGGCGGGTGAGAATTTGATAGTTGACCTTATTAGTAGTGTTGGTTATCAACTTGTCAGGCGCGTTTTGGGGCCATGCGTGGTCGCCAAGAACAAATCTGTGAGGCCCATGGGCCAAAGCGGACAATATCTGACAAGTTGGGCCGAGCTGTTACACCTTTAATCATTGTTAATTAGATTTATTTAGTTAATATTTTGATGCATCATTATATTTTTATACAACAATAATAATTGGTTATTAGATTATGAATTTAATTTTAATTGCCAAATTTCAATTTTGTGTTGATTGTTATATTATTAAGAAATTTTATCATCATTGTTCTATATAGGTTTTCTAAGTAATAGATAATCTTTGTTAGATATATTGAGATTCATCTTAATGGTTGTATAAGGAATATTATTGTAAAAAGCTGAGGGTTTTATTAATTCCGCACTTTAAAAACCGAAGAATATTATTGGAGGTAGAATTAGATGTTCATGTGTGAAGTGTAAGAACAAAATGTTCCACCAATCAGTGAAGTGAAGGTTCACTTGTAGATGAAGAACCAAATATAGATGCAACTAGGGTTTTTGAACTTATAAAAGATTGTGATGAACCATTATGGGATAAGTGCACAAATCACAGTAAATTATCAATCATTTCATGAGTGTTTACCATCAAGTCTGATTTTGATATAAGTGAGGTCGATTATGATAGTAGAATCGAATGAGAAAAAAACATATTACAAGAAAAAAATAGGCTAAAACAGAACTTCTTTGCTGTAAAATCTATGATATAAGTGAGGTCGATTATGATAGTAGAATCGAATGAGAAAAAAACATTTTACAAGAAGAAAATAGGTTGAAACAGAACTTCTTTGCTGTAAAATCCATGATAAAGCCTCTTGGTCTAAGATACTAAAAAATTGATATGTGCCTAAAGTTTTGCATGTTGTACTGTGGTGAAGATATAAATTTAACTGAGTGCAAAACATATAGGCATGCTTGGTATAAATCCAATACAAGTAGGGGAAGGACACTTGTCTCTTATAAAAAACCAAAATACTTCCCAATCACTTATAGGATATAAAAGTTATTTATGTCTCATAAGGAATCCGAACACATGATATGACATCATTCACATGATATAGAGAATAGAGTCATGGTGCACCCTTTCGATAGTGAAGCTTGAAACCGGTTTAATATGATGCATCCTTAATTTTCAATAGAACCACGAAACATGCCTCCTAGTTTGTGTACAGATGGACTCAATCCATTTGGGTAATTTGTTGCACCCTATTCTTGTTGATCGGTCATATTAACAATGTACAACTTGCCATTAGGAATGTGTATGAGGCCAAAATTCACGTTCTTATCTATAATCATACCTGGTCTTTACAATTTAGGTCGGAATATAGATGTTTATGTTTAACCATTGATTGATAATTTGAAATGTCTCAAGGAAATATAATTTCAAATAAGGACACCTTTGATGTGACTATAAATGGTTTTTCTATGCATGGGATGGTTTCAGGATGGATCATATTTGAAAAATTAGCTTTTCTGTAATGTATGAAAAATAATAAGGCCTTTACCTTAACGAATGGTTGTAAAACTTCTTTTTTTAGTTACCATCGAAGATTCTTGCCAAATTATCATTAATATAGCAAAACAGAAAGGACTTCATGTAAGGTAAAGCTAAAAAGGATGTTGCACCTCTAGTACTGTCGAGTGAAGAATTGTATGATGTAGCCTCACAGTATAAAGACATTGTATTTGACTTTGAATCTGGTGAGCAAAAGTTTTCTAGTTTTGATGTGATCTATAATTGGGTAAAATGAAGTATTTTTTTAGACTTTTTTTTATTGGAAGACTAATGTCCTCCACCATAATTTAGATGTCATGCATATTAAGAATAATGTGTTTGAAAACATTTTTAACACGATCATGGACATCAAAAGGAAAACAATGGACAACATAAAATCTAGAATGTATATAACTTTGTTTTGTGACTGTCAAAATATGAATTTGCTTAATTATAGGGTATGTGTGAAAAAGCCCAAAGCCATCTTTGTCTTTGAAAAAAAAACACAATTTCTTTTCTATAAATTACTTAAGAGTTTGTGATTTCTTAATGGATATACTTCGAACATAGCTAGATTGGTGAAATTAGAGGAATGCATATTATAAAAAATAAAGAGTCATGACTATCATGTTTTTACGCAAACACCCATTTCAATTACATAAATGGGTTTATTGCTAAAAGAGATATGGGATGTACTCATGAAAATTAGTCATTTTTTGAGAAATGTTCGCTAAAACAAGTTGTGATCACAACATATAGAGCATCTTAAAAGGAACATCATTGTGATAATCTGCAAACTTGAGATGATCTTCCTTACCTTATTTTTTTTGACTCAATAGAGCATTTGCCTATACATTTAACCTATAAAACAAAAGTTGGAGGGCTTGTGCAGTATAAATGGATGTATTATCCCGAGAGGTTAGGGATTACATGCATATTAATTGTGTGATGTTTTTTAAAAACTTTCGGTCATTCAATTTATATTTGTTTACCTTCATGCATATAGTTTTCAACCTCAAGAAATATGTTAAAAATAATGCGCATGTTGAGGCCTTGCTATGCGAAGCTTATATTTTTGAATAGATTTTAATATTTATCTCATATTATTTTGAACCTGTTATGAGAACAAGAATCAATCACTTTTAAAATATGATGATTGTGGTGAATTGTCTTCTAGTGAGAATTTATCAATAATTTCCCATCTTGGTTGACCATTGTTGAAGAATACAATTTTGATAAGATATTTGACAGACATTAAATTTAGATAATCTTATAATTATATGCTATTTAACAATGATAAATTGAGATATTTTATATAGTAAGTCAATTCACATGTTTTTAAATGATAAACTATTTCCTCTTGTATTCTCGTTTATGCTAAATGATCACTAACTTCCTTATATACAACATCGTCAATTTTTTTATTCTAAAATTCATATCTCACTGAAGCTCAAATTTTTCAAATATAAGATGAGCAATTCACCATGAGGTTTAAAACACCAATAAGTATGTAATGATTTCTAATTGTAACAAAATACATTGATTTAACTCTTTTTTTCAATCGTTACTGGATGTTATATTTAACCTGATGTACAACATGGAAGGCAATGCCAAAAGTTTGAAATTTCTATCTTTGGGTCCTGAAAGAAAGATTGAGTGTTATAACGAGTTTTTCATTAATGGATATGTCTTTCATACAAAAGATTATGAAGAAAATAGAAATACCTATAATAATAAGGTTTGTGTTAAGGGATCAACTCATATTGAATTTGAAGTTGATTATTATGGCAAGTTAGAAAAAGGTCATTCAATTACAATATCATAAGGCACAAAATACAATCTTTTCACTCAAATGCTGTTGGTATGATATTGATAAAGGAATTAGGATAGATCCTCATCATGGTTAGTCAAAATCAATAAAAGAAGTATACTTGGCAACATCAACGATGTTTTTATACTTGCCCAACAATTCCAACAAGTGTATTACACATACGCTCCATCATTTAGAAATGAGTATAATAGAGTTGGTTGGTTATCTGTTATGAAAACCAAACTTAAAAGTTGCGTCTAAGTTGTTAAAGATGGTAACAATTAAATAACTAGGGGAGAAGATGTTTTTCAACTAGATGAGTTCGCTTATCGATATTGAGTTTCTCCATTTATCTAGTTAGAAAAAGATTCAAATATTTATGCAGTAGAGAATACTTATGTTCATGTTTCTTTTAAAGAATTAAAAGATATATTAAGTACTAGTGGAGATACGAAACTTGATAAAGATGAAGAGATCGAACAACTTCAGTTTAATGAGGATAATGAAAACGATGAAAATAAAAATGATGAGGATTTAAATTAGACAGTGGATTTGAACTGATTTTAGATGTAAAACATCATTATGCAATTAACATATTCATTCTCATTATATAATGCATTGTACCTCGTACATTTATCAAGTGTTTATTATTATGGTTATGGTTTTAATAAGTTGTTGAATAAGTTATGAATGTATCTGTTGTTGATGCTTAATTGGGTTCGATACAAATTATATTCAATATATATAAGAAAATCAATTGAAATAAATTTACTAATGAAATCACAGACAATAATAAAAAAAACTTGTAAATTATTAACTAACTATTAGTGAATATGTTGTCAATATAACTTTATCCGCGGTAGATATATTCATTGGAGAATTATAGATAATTTAGGGAAGAATTTAGGAATGTTAACCAACAGACAAATTATCTGACGAAAATTATTCCATTGGTGATACAATGCTTATCGATGAACTTACCGATAAACAATAATATCATCAGAGAATTACATAGATTTTAGGGTTTAATTTAGGAATTTTCATTTATCGATGAAATCTAAAAACATTGAACAATTACAAAGAAAAATTCAGGAATTCAATTCTCTAATGGATTTACCAATGGAATCTAAAATCATCGAAGAATTACAGAGAGTTTAGCAAGAATTCAAAAGGTTGGATTCATCGATAGAAATACGGACAAATGAAAAATTATCGATAAATTTAGAGGTGTTCAAAAGTGTTTTGAAATTTTTGAAAAGACCGACGAATTCAATGATGGGTTTAAAATCCTATATTGGTAAGACTGTAAGTAATATGCTGACGAGGTTAATGACCTATAGACTCATCGACAAGAAATTATGTCGGTGATGTTAAAACCCATAAATATCAAGACAATCCCTAGCTTTTTCCCATTTCCCTTTCAATCTCATCTTTCTAAAAAAAAATACATGGTAAGTGTGAATTTGGCTTGTGGGTGATGATTTGGTTCATTGTAACTGGTTGTCTATATCTTTTTTTTCTAATTTTAAGGAGGGTATCATATACAAAAGATGTTATTGAAATATGTTTTAAATGGATAGATGCATTAAAACAAAAAAAATCATAAACTGTATATTGAGAATTTAGTTGAATATTATTAATTATTAGTTGTATTGTTTAGATTTTAAAGAAAAGTTGAGAGACAAAACAAAGCAGTTGTGCATCTTCAAGCAGTAGTGTTCTTGAGCCTGCAATGCATTTATGTGTTGTTCATGAAGAGACACTTGATGCACATTCTAACAACGTAAACTCGCCAACTATATAGGTTGCAGATCTGGCATCCTGTTTGCTAAAGATCCTTATTCTAGCAAGTTAATAACATAATGGAAACCAGATTTAATCATGTAAAAAAATTTGTTATATTCAAACATAATATTAAATCAATGTTTACGTGTTTATGTAGTCAACCATTAATTAATAGTTTTTTAAGCTCACAAATATAGAAATTGTATGAATGATAACATTGGCTATGAAATCATCAATGAAAGTACCCTTGCTTTAATGGAGCCAACTTAAAGAGCATCCTAAATGGATGCCCGTGGTTGAGGCATGGTGGGGGAAATTTAAGGTTAATATATTTATGATCAATACTTATAATTAATAAAAGATGTCCTTTTGATTTAGAAACTAATTATTTTACAAAAATGATTACAAGTAAAATAAATGGTGTGACGAGGCACTCTAGGGTGGCAAGACAAATATGGAAAAATTAGTGTGAAGTATATATTTTTTGTTAAATTGCAACATTTGTTTTCATTATGTTTTTTTTCTTTACAAATTTTTGAACTAGGTTGCGTGATTTATAGTATGACACGCATACTTATATTAAGAGATATACCGAGTCAGGTGATTTTAAGAAGTGAAAGAATTGTAGACCTCTCTGCATCATTGGAAGCATCTGGGAAAGAGATCTAGAGTTCTTCACGTCTGAGGATTTTAGAAGGCGTTCACGGAGTGGGTCCTCGAAAAAAAAAACAAGGAGACTCACAGTTTCATTAGCAAGCATACCGATAAGAATGAACCGACTTCGATGGAGTTATACATGGAAACACATATATTTATGGAGGATACATAGAAAGGGGTGCAACACTTCATGGACAACTAAGCTAAGACATTTATTATAAGTAAAATTTTGAACCTTTTCTACATTATTTGGACTAATGTTTTTTTATGCAAATCTTTGACTTGTTTATTTTGTTGTGTAGTGACAATATAACATTGCCATACATGCCGAACACTAAGAGGACCCCTCAATCTTTTTGGAATGCGATCTAGAGTTATGGTTGGAGACTAGATCAACCAATGGACCTAATAGAAATCAGGTTTATGATATCTCTATGATTATGGCCCAGGATGTGAGGTTTGATTGTAATGTCTTGAGCGTAGGCACCCCACAATTCGGTGTGAATAAGCCATTACCAGTAATTAAGGAGTTGGTTAAACAACGAATTGATGCCCCGAGGGATGAAATGGAAGCAAAATATGAAGGAAAAAAAATAGCAATGAAAGGAGATGATTGCGTACATGTCTTGTCATTATCCTCCCTCTTACGGACCTCCAAGAGATTTTAGTCCCCACCACCTCTATTTGTAACCTCTTTTTAATATTTATAAACACTTGTAATTGATTTTTACAGTTGAATTAATAATATTAAATGTGTTCTTCAAGTTCATTTTTTTGTTTAATGTTGTTTAATGTCACATTATTTTGATGGCATTAAAAAAAAACAAATTAGTACACCACTAACAGAATCACTGAAGGATAGAAAAATTATGCTGCATATTTCGTCGGTACAACATACCAATTTTCCTTAAAGATTTACAAATAGTTACTAATTGTTTTGATATATATTAGTGGAATCATAACATAACACGGGTGTTGGTGATTTTTTCAGGTATCCGTTAGAAAAACACGATATATTATCGACTATTTATCTATCAATGATTTGTCAATGATATTTACTGACCAATAGACCAACATAAATCAATGATCACACATTTTTATCACTAATAATAATATTTTATAGGTCTATCCATTGAAGTTTAAATCAACAACGAAATTACCAACATATATGAAATCACCAACGCAACACTAACCAACTACATGGTTCCTTCAGTAAATCCATTAATGATATTTTTACTGATGGAAACACAACTTTGACACTGACAAAATATTTTGTCGGTGTAATTCAATTTTCTGGTGGTGTACCAATATAAAGCAACCCAAACTAGAAATAATAGCAAATTAGGGACACTAGAATCAATCTAACATAAACAAATGTTCAAAAAATCAAATAAGATAAATGTTCATTGGTTAGCGTTTGGTTACTTCCTGGGACAAAAGGGATGTAGATAGTAGATACAAAAACTTATTTGATTAAAAAGACAGAGACATAAAAATAAATTTATCTCTAGGATATTTTGGAGTTAATTTTTGTACTTTCAAAATAGAAGGTACATAGAGGATATGTTTACAGAGACAATATTTATTATTTTTTTCCCTAAAATATCATTGTACAAAATTCTTAATTCCAAAATTATCTAGCTAAGATGTAAGGATAAAAATAATTATTATCATAGTTTTAAAACCTAACTCAAGGGTTGACCCAAGTCAAAGCTTAGGTCATTGGTCGAGGTCCAGGTCACGGATCAAGTTGACCCGAGTCAGCGTAAGAATAAAAATAGTTATTATCATTGTTTTAAAACCCAATTTGAGAGTCGACCTGGGGCAAGGCCTAGATCAAGAGTAGTTGGGGATGATCAAAATATACAAGGTTGAAAAAATTGGCAGTCCAATATTGACCGGTGAAGGCCTATTGAATTAATAAATCAAATTTGGAAGAAAAATTCAAAATTAGATGTTAATGAACTGAATTGGATATTTTCAAGGTTTAAATTGAATTTATTAAGGGCTTAATTGCAAGAAAATTGATTTTTGAGTTTAATTTGGGCTTTAATTGGAAGAAATTAAAGTTTAGGATTAAATCACAATTTTAAAAAGCTGATTTGGTCAAATTAGGGGCTTAATTTCATAATTATTGAAGTTTGATGTGAAATTAGGAACTTTATTGAAGAAATTCAAAACCAATGACCGATTATAAAAGGCTTGTGGCTTTAGGGACTAAAATCGGAAAATCATGGGCGAAAAATGAAAGATAGATGGTCAATCAGAGGTCAAAATACACAAATCAGGAACCAAGGACTAAAATAAAAAAGGCACTGAATTTTAGGACTGGTAATTGAATTTGACAAGGAAAAATTTGCTTAAAATTAAAAGTTAAGGGGTAATTAAGGATATAATCAAGAAGATTTGAGAGTTTAGGGACAAAATTAAATTTTGGCCAAATCCCAAATTAAAAACCCTAATCTCTCAGTGGTTAACCTAGACGACATGTTATCTGGTTCATGTTCAAAACATATCATTTGGAATAGAGGGTAGACGAGATGTCATCCGCCTACTATTCATCTTCTTCTTTGGGTAGTTTTAGGCTGATCAAGTTGGCTTCTTTAAAGACCTTCAAAATGAGCAAGGTTCAATCCAAACAAAAAGTGTGCACCTCCTCTAACAATTTCAAGTGATCTCCGATGACGTTTACATCAGAGTTGCTCTGGTGATGCCTCAGAAGTGGCCAACTGAGTCAGCATTGTCTGTGACACCTATTTTGCAAAACCACTTATTTTTTTAATGTGTTTACACTTCAAACCTTCTTAGTGTGTTCTTATCAATGGCTGAACACGTTCCTCTCAAGATCAAAAGGCTAGAAACAGCTTCTTGGTCTTCAAGTTTAGCAGAACCACCAAAATCTCCAAAACTAAGTTTGTTGCAAAACCGCTATTGCAAAACCAACAAGTATATAGTTTCCAATAGTTAATATCACTCCAAAACCTTCCCATTTAGATCAAAAGGTCAAGAATTTATCAATCATGATCAATCTTTATTTGAATCCATAAAAAAACCCTAGCAAAAACCTATAAATACCCACTAAAATCAAGGGGGGAAAGGAAGAGGAGGAAGAACGGGCAGGAAAATCTTGATAAGATAGCAAAGTGTGATGGTTCAAGAGCCCAGCATAAAGATTTCTTAAGCTTTCACTGTGGTAAAGCTAAATTTTACAAAAAAAAATCATAATGGGTAGTAGTTGTTGGTGAAGCTTTGAAGGTATAAACTTCCTCTAACCTAGGAGGTTATGTCCATGAGGCATACCCCTAGCTATCCCTTACATGTTTGTTGTGTTGAGCTTGAATTTTGATTAATGCATAAAAATGTCATTTTTCTGTGCTTAGTCCTGCTTTGAGTTGATTGTTATTGTTTACTGGATATTTAGAAAATGTTTGGATAATTGTTTTTGATGAAATGGAATTGTTTTGGAATCTTTCAAAAATGGTAGTAGCCTTTGGTGTTTGTTT
>Ga0325405_1004373_pt1 | contig 14456 bp, 9 predicted proteins | sample PopdelMetagenome_21_FD_205663 | JGI IMG/M metagenome (GOLD analysis project Ga0325405, IMG submission 205663) | Populus deltoides microbial communities from Bellville, Georgia, United States - Xylem-Control-R2 | ecosystem: Host-associated > Plants > Phyllosphere > Stem > Wood/Secondary xylem... | reverse complement strand
GAGGTTGTAGACAAGGGTCTAGCCGTGGAAGCCCGAATGGGTCTTCACCTCCAGTAACTTGGGATCTGCTATACGAGGCTGCAGGAGAAGTAGAGAGGACCATTGGGTTTGAACCGGTTTGGAAGGGAAAAAAACCGAACCGAACTGAAATTAATCGGTTTGAACCGGTTTTCGGTTCGGTTCGGTTCAAAAAAAATTCGGTTTGGTTGTTTATTTTGGTTCAAAACCGGACCGAACCGGAAATGCTCAGCCCTATGGCAAACAAACACAAGAAAGTTTGGAAAGTGATTTTCCGGAAAACAAACACAGCTAAAGGGAAAACACTTTCCTGAAAACCAAGTTAAATTTTTCTTTGACCGGAAAGTGTTTTCTGTTAACCAACTTTCCTAATAGCAAACAAACACAGGAAAGTTTAGAAAATAATTTTCCGGAAACTACTTTCCAGAAACAAACATGGCCTGAAGCAACAACTCCATAAAAAAGAATGGAATCTATATATCACATTATACTCTTTCTTCGCTTCTTTCGATTTTTTGAAGTGGGATCCTAAGATTAATCATATCAAGAACATTTTTTTAAGAAGTTATTTTTCTTTCAACCTGATCCTCTGATGAATGGTCAGAAAGGAAAGAGATGAAGCACTGAAAATCTGAGATTTTGATAGATCATTTATGTATATAAGCCAAACAGTAACCGTTGGAAGTTGGGTTCTAACATATACATTACATTCATTGATCTCTCCTCTAAAGATTAAAACTTGTCTTAATTATTATTATTATTAGAAACTAATCATTTCCTCTTGCTTGGAGATACTGATGGGGCTCCTGGTTAAGAAACTAAGGTGGTTGTGAGACTATGAGCTTGCTGATGGTGCTGACATGTCCGTGGCATGTTGTTCTTGCATGGTAGATTAATTGTATGTAGAAGAACTTCTGAGGCTTTTTCATGGGACTTGATTCGTTAGGAGTACTTGGAGACTGGATAGATTACTAGCTGTTGTTTATGGAACTTGATGGTGCTCTATGTAATAAAAGGTTCCGAATTGTGGATGAGATAGCCACAGGTCTGCTCTTCTCCATCAGACCAAGCCAGAGCCACTGGTTCACCGTGACCTCAAGCCAGGAAATATTTTGCTAGACAACAATTACACCAGTAAGATTAGTGATGTTGGGTTGGCCAGGCTTGTTCCGACTACTTCTGAGAATGGAACACAATACCACATGACATCAGCTGCTGGAACTTTCTGCTAGATCCAGAGTATCAACAAATTGGAATTATTGGTGTGAAATCTGATGTGTATTCCTTCGGGATCTTGCTTCTGCAAGTCATAACAGCCAAGTCACCAATGGGCTTGACTCACATTGTTGAACAAGCAATTGAAAATGAGACGCTCAAAGAAATTCTAGACTCAGATGTGCCTGATTGGCCAATTGAAGAGGCTTTATGTTTTGCAAAGCTTGCACTCCAATGTGCAGAACTGAGACGGAAAGACAGGCCAGATCTTGGCACAGAAGTTTTGCCAGAGCTCAACAGACTGAGAGATTTAGCTGAAGAAAAGATGAAATATCTTTTTTACGCTGAAGGTTTCGGCCCCTCTCCCAACCACAGCCTAGCTTCAATAACTCCTCCCACCAGTCAAATCTCAATAACTCCCACCAACCTTAGCCAAACTTCTGCAACTCCCACCAACCTCAGTCAAGTTTCAATAACTCAGGTTAGTATTGAAACGATTCCTTTGCGTATGAACTCTCTGAAACTCTCAGGCAAAACTCCTAAAGAGTGGGAAAGAAAAGGGACTGTTACTGTGAGGTGTCCTGCATGCTTCTTTCCTTTCTGAGTTTGCAAACAAGTTAAACACCGCCACTTCTTAGTTCTTGCATTCATCAGCTTCTTCTAATACTTGAAATCAACAAAAGGAAACAGATAAAATAATGGGACAAGGTGAAGAAGTCAAGACTAAAAGTGAAGCCTAGGGTTGTCTCTCTCTCTCTCTCTCTTATTTTATCTATGGAACTTATTGTTATGAATATAGTACTCACGAGTGGTTTTATTTATGGAAAAACTGAAAAATTATGTAGGAAAGAGCTGCAATATTCTTCTTCTATAGGCCAAGAGTTGAGAAAGAAGAAGCTCATAGCCCTGATGACGTTCAATTGTACTTGGTACTAAGGCCATAGTCTGGCGAGAGAGCGGTTGAAGAGAAGCAATCCCCTCAATCTGGTAAAGAAGGTTCTAAAAAAGGTTCTTTAAGTATTGATCATGATGGTGGTAGTAGTAGTGCTTCTGCAGGCAAGAATGGAAGTGAAGGTGAGCATGGATGCAGGTAATTAATTGTAATAGATTCACAAAGGCTCGAGCCAGCAACTAATTAAGTCCCATCTACCGAGACTAACCTGATCCTTGCTTTTTAAAAGTGTGTTTATATAGAGTTAGTAGTTAGAGCAATGAATGTGCTTTCTTTTTCTCTTCGATTGTAGGAAATGAACAATGAAAAAGAGCCCTTGTTGAGGTTTTGTGGACTTGTTCACAACAAAACTAGAAGATGTGAAGAATGCTCTTAAAGGAGGTAGTCAGCATTGAATTTTGTTGCAGTTTCATGGACATCAATTTGACCATAAATTTTAATTACTTGTTGCATCTCAGAGGAATATGCCCTGCAAGGCCAATTTGGGCACAAAAAGTTTGTTCCTGCTGACCCACCAGACATGTTGATTTATGAGGGATGTGAGTTGCTGTTGATATCTGCATCGGATGCCATAGAAGAGGAGTTGGAAATGGAGCTTAAGACAGAATGTGAAGGTGATGATGATCGATCCAGCTTCTTGTTCTGATTTGGTGAAGACTTTTAGGAGAGATTGCACATGTAACAACCCCGATTTTCTACAATTTTTTTCGTGATACCTATTTCAAGATCCGCAATTCATTTTACTTTCCATACTTATAATGACTACTAAATCACAACCACGTTCTGATACCAGCTATAATAACCCTGATTTTCTATATCTTTTTTTGCAATATATTGAAAATTTTCAGGTAAATTTTTTTTTTCAAATACAGGTTCCATCAAAATTTCTATCAAATTTTCAGCAGAGTCTTCTTTATATTGGGAGGTCTCAAGTTATTAACAAAATCTTATTACATTTCTAATTTTATTTCATATCATGATCCAATCGTCCTAGATCTCAACTCAACTCATTATCATTAACACAACACATCTTATTCAATAACATCATATAATGTAATTCAAGTGAGATATTCGATTTCAACTATAAATATGTATGGTTAAATAGGTATTTAGAGTTACAAATATTATATTAAAGTTATGCATTCAAATATGCGAATTAATATTACATTTCAAGTTTTAGAAGATAAGTTCCTTAATTTACAAATAATTTACATGGTCAAAAGCAAAAAGTAAGTAAACCAATATCACTCTTAACACGACCTTGATAGACATGAAAATAGAATTTAACGTGTACACATAAATATAAAAAGGTAGTAACTAACAATAATAATGACAAGTAATAATCTCCATGGAATTTCTTTTGATACATAAAATTAGACATAAATCTCTTTTACAACATACGTTTTCCATCTATTACCAATATCCATCTAATATCCTATCACATATGCCGAAAATAATTTCATCTTGAAAATCTTAACACAACTCAACAGTTTTTCGAACGTCATCTCCTTATAAATCAATTCTCACTTGATACCAAGATATTCCTCTCTTTGTATCATTAGCTCATCTCATTCTTTTGGAATAACTAATCAATATCCCCCTCTCATTTTCTGGAAGGTAATTGCCAACACTAATAAATCTTATTAGTACCATTATTCTCCCAATATTGGGTTAGACTAATCAATTACATTCACGTCCTGATATCGATACTGCTAATTGGTATCATTAAATGTTCCTTCCCCATAATAGTTAATCACATCTTATTAATATCTGATTTACCATCAAAGTTGTCGATGTCAAGAACCCTTGACATCATTAGCCTTCTTACTTGGAGTAGCTAGTCACACCAAAAATGGTGGTCGATACCAATGTAACCCATTGATATCATTAACTATTCTCGACCCGAAATAGTTAATCAACTTATCTTTTTCACTGAACCAGGAGTGACCATACCGATGTTAGTAATCTTTACTAACATCATTAGTCACCCAATTGCTCGGGATCGACTAATTAATTAAAGAAATAACAGCACCGATGGAACATCATCGATACCATTAGCTATCCAAACCTGGATAGTTAATCAATGTCATCTGAAATGTCGGTATCAATGGAACTCAATTGATACCATTATCTATTCAAACCCGGATAGCTAATCAATGTCATCTAAAATGCTGGTACCAATTGAACCCTATAGATACCATTATCTATCCAAACCCGGATAGCTAATCAATGTCATATGAATCCTTCATTCATACCGATCCCCTTTCATTTTTCTTATTAACATCATATGCATTGTAACCACGGTTGCCAAGTATCATTCGCACACATATCTTAGTTATCAACACTATAATCACTAAGCATCATTCACATAACCTTGATCACCTTCATCACAATGCCAAGTATCAATTTATGCCTTAGCCACCCTCATCATGGTTCTAAATATCATTGTAATGTATCCTTAGCCATCGACACTATAGTGGCCAATTATCTATTATTTCTCCTTCAATCTTCAAGTCATTATGTATTCCCAATCCATACTAAGGTATGTAAGATAATTACATCTATTCTAAAATTATCATGGCTAATTCCATACCTATCAATGTAAGGTAATTGTATCCATCTTAATAATAACATAATTAATTTGATATATAACAATGCACGCAAGGTACTCATATTCGTTCAAATATTATCCTAACTAATGGAGGTATATCGTTGTATGCAAAGTACTCTTATTCATTCCAATAATATCATCATAAGTTTGATATATATATATATATATATATATATATATATATATATATATATCAATATAAGTAAGGTACTCATATCCATTTCAATTATATCATAATTAGTCGATACGCATCTAAGCACACAAGGTACTCATATTCATTCCAATATTATCGAAGTAATAAAACAATAGATTCAGAAATTTATTAATAAATTTACATAATTTAAAAAGACAAGGCGCGATGCACCTACCTAGAGTATGTTCACGTGCTGCCACTCCATGTAATTGTCTAGTCCACACAGCTTCCCATGTACCACCAGGGATTCAGTTTTTATTACAATACAACCAACATCACAACTTTATTTAATTCTCATTCAACTAGTATTCTCAAACTAATCACAAGGAATTTCCTTAGAATCTCATACTCTTACCCATTTTCATGTTCATATTCATTCTTATAATTTTGTTATTAAAACCATCATTTAACAACAATTCCAAGCAAGGATTAAAAATTGTCTAATTTCGATCAATTTAGCTTAGCCAACCCAAAATACTATATAGTGTTTTAATCATAACTAAAGCTATAAACTCAGTTTTGGGCGTGATTTGTCTCCATGAAAGGCTAAAACATAGAAATACAACTTTTATAAAGAAATCAAGTCCAAATTATTTTTTTTAAGGCTCAAAATCATCAATCATAATAGCCCCTCCTTTATAGCTAAAATTTTGGACAACGAGGATTTTCATCTCCTGAAAATCCTTTTCAACTTCCAACTTATTTTCATGCCTAAACAACATTATCCAAGGTCATTTGGTATCATTAAATCATAAATTTAAACCAATTCTAATACAAAACATTCAAACAATTTCCCTACCTCTACAATATAGCAAGATTTGGTCAAAATAGGGAAACTTATCCCTTTAGGATTTCTCATATTATTATTATTATTATTATACACACACTACATATGTTATTATCCTTGTTTAGCATTATTAATACAACAAAACAATGAACCATTTATTTTCTTTCATTTTCTCCTCGTGCAATTAAACATATGCAACAAACCTTAACAATTAGTGTTTTTACATCATTATCACAACAATAACTTTACCCTACTAATTGGAATTTATGTCAATCTTCATTAACCAATCAATTTGCCAAAAATATACTAATGGCTAGCCTTAAATATATTTTATTTTCCAAATTTTCTTCATTTCAATTTCTTCATGGTTCCACCATATTCATATCCACACAACTAACAAATTAGCTTTTTATTCAATCAACATGTTCATATAGCAATGTTTCTTTCTATTCTTACATCATAATCATTCTTTTTCTCATATAAAAAATACATAATTAATCTATAATAATATTAATAACAAGAACATATTTTACCATTATATCTTCCATACACTCTAACACCTATACAATTCTAATTTCATCAAAATATGGATTTAATCAAGTTTCCTAAATTTTGCCAAAACTAGCAATAGATTCAAAAGGCAATAAGTTGTCCACTTCAGATTTTATTTTTGAACCCAACAATCAGAATATAGAGCCTAGAGTTGTGCACAATATATCTCAAAATCAAGATGATCCAATGATTAGATCTTCCTATATCTAAATAAAACCAAGCTAACCTGAAAATTGACAAGCTACTGTTCAATATAAACGACACCTTGCCATAGTGTGTGTTTCCAATCTCCACCGTCCAAAAGGAAGGCAACATCTTGGCGCACCACATATCCAAAAATAGACACAATCCAATAATGGAAAAGAGAGAAATCAGCCAGTGACCAAAGCTGCCTTGCAGGTGTATTTCCTTTTGTTTTCTAGGAAATTTCCGATGATAATTTCTGTCAAACGAATTGTGTGCTTTCAAATCCCTCTGGTCAGGTAGTAGAGGAGTGTGAGAAGAACAATATATCAAAAAATGAGAACAATCCAACTGTGGCCGCCATATATATGGCCACCGGAGCATTATTGGCTCCTTCAAATTTTGCACTTCTCTCTCTAGCCGAATTTTTTCTATTGTCTCTCACCTTTTTCTTTTTGGACTGGTGGCCTCTTTGCTGTTTTAAAGACATTTTCCATTAATTATAATTTTATCCCTCATTTATGCCTTTATGTATTTTATTTTCTTTTTCACGTAAACTATCCGATTTGTTTTTGCTTAAATCATTAGTCTTTACTGAGCTCCGATTGTGATGAGATCTTTAACCAAGATAGGAAAACATATTAATAGACTTTATGCAAAATTGCATCCCAATCTGATGATTGGATTGAGAGCTTTGCTTTCTAATGTAAAATTGATCAGTTTATGACTTTTCATTAATAATCAAAATTTTCTTGTTCAATCTTCACATAAAATCATATCAATTATCGTTTCAAAATAACGTCACTAATTTTTAATTGGTGCTTGCACCTTTCGTCCTACCCTTTTCATTGCTCTATCATTTATTATAATTTATTCTTTGTTACCTCACTTATTCCTTGGAAACATTTTATCCATCAAGATGCATTACCAGTTTCTCTATCCTTATGAATTCTAAACCAAAATTCATTTTATAGAGGTCATCCCCTCCGTTATATATCATTATTTATCTATTATTTCTTATCTTGGTTTCCACCACTCATTGACATCATACCACTTACAATCTTGTATTTACATGGAAGTTTACACATCTTCATATTTAAATTATAAATTTTTAGGATTTCACAACACCTATCAGTCCACTGCTTGAAAGCACGTGGGCTTGACGGTTAAAAACATATTGTTCACATATATAATTATAATTAAAAAACTAGTTAAGGTTGTTTTTTGTTGGATATATATATATATATATATATATATATATATATATATATATAATGCATGTAGTATAATAATCCTGGCCATGTATGTTTTAATGATCCTTGTGTGTTTTATTTTTGATGGTTTATGGCATTTATTTCTGCTTATGTTGACCTCAACCCAACTTTAAGGGCAGAAAGTTTGAGAAAAACTGATCCACTTTGTACAAACTGCCATGTACACAGCATGATGTCAACCACTTTTGAAGGAAGTGCTGGATCTGTTTTTCCTAATCTGCAGCATGCTAATAATCAGAAACCCCTTAAATGCATTCACTAAGTTTACAAAGCATAAGAAACTGGACCGGCTCATCATCCTGTTCATGCTTATCATCTGTGTGAATTATGATGCTTTGAGACAACACCACAGACGAAGCCATTCGAAAGAAAAGCTCCAAGAGAAGCAAACAAGAACCCACCACTGTAAACTACAGAAACAGGGGAAAGGCAGAGAAAGATAAGAAAACAAAGGAAAGGCAATACATAAATAAATGAAAGGCCTGCAAAGAAGTAAGGGGACAACTAGATCAAATGAATAACAACACCATCGCAGAGCTAGCAGCATTTAAATTGATCGAAAAGCCAATAAACAAAAGAAAAGACAACAACCACAAAAGAAAAATGTAAAGATGGGCGGTAGACCTTTTTTTCCTAGGATTGATTGAAAAGAAAATTGATGAGAAAGAAAACTGAAATAATACACTGCATTCTTTCGCTTCAATGTATAAATGATCTAGTTCTTGAATAACAACAGCCAAACACCAAACATTTAGCGAATGACTTAAACATAGAATTGTAGACAACTAGAGAGAATGAGGGAGAGGGAACCAAGAGAGTTGGTACGTACATGACTCTGACTGACTCCAAGTCAAGATTTGCTAGAAATTAGTAAACACTTCAACATTGGACAAAATCTTCAGCATCTGCGACCCCTTCGTCTACAAATGGTCACTTTCTTCTCATACTTAATGCCACAACGCATACACCTCAGCCCTGTCAGAAGCTACAAAGACAAGAATCTCCAGAAGTGAAACCACTTTCTATTTCCTGTCCAAACATATGAAATAAATCAATTTTTTAAGACGTCAATCATGTGTAATCACTTTTAATATAGGAAGCATATATATCGAGAACAATATGCTTAAAAAATTTGTAATTCGTGCCAATAGAAAAATGTGGCAAAATTTATATAATATGCCTAGCAAAACAAGCTATTATATTGTCAGTTCTCCTTTTTAAAAGTGAAATGGAAGAATGGAGCCTGCTGGAAAACAGGGAGAACCGGATTGACCCAACTCAACAATCTCCCCACCCTAGTAAACTGGTGAGAAAGGGAAATAAGCGAAAAAAACACAATTACCAAATCAACAAAGGGAAGCAAAAATTGAAAAAGAAAAGGGCTACTAAAAATTTCAGCAAGCTTTGAGCCATTGTAGGTGCACGCACTCTCTATCCCTCACATGTGTGCACAGACATCCATTTCCAAAAATAATCACAAATGGACACACACGTGTTCAATTGGAATGCATCATGAAGTAGGCAGCTTAAGCATTTACATGTCACAAATGTAGTTAACAAGCCACGAAACAAGGATTTTTTGTATGTACTATTTACATCAATAAAAAGCTTACAAAGAAGTTAACCGTACAGTTAAGAATGTGAGGAGACTCACCACATGCGGCCATGTCAATACATTTTCACCTGATATTGATTCCACAGATGGCTCTTCAAATGCACACTGTTTTGCTAATGGCAACATGGCAGACACTGCAACCAAAAACAGCTGTAAGTTCACAAATATCATCCCAAATCCTCATGCAGACATGTACTTTCTTAAAAAGCTCCATGTAAACGTAATACTCACTATTGATTCCATAAACGTTTTGCCAAAAATCAATGCTTTCACCGTATCTGTCTGGATGTGTGACAGGAGCCATGTACAACTGTAAGCAGTATTTAGAGGATATCAGCATTACAAACACACGTGCTTGATTCACAAGTATGAAACCACATATTTTCCAAGCAGGATTCTGCTGAATATTTAACCTAATTACATAATGTAATGGAAGCAAAAAAGGATTAAGTCCACATAATGCTGTGGTATAAGAAAACTTGCCAAGTAGGAAGATAATTTACAGTTGCATTTGATGGAAGAATAAGGCCTCCATGCTTCAGCCAGTGATCTCTGGCAGTGATGACACTTCCCAGCATGCTCTACAAATCAAGAGAAAAAGTCCTCTAGATGGTAAACATTGCATGTGATATGGCAATGAGGGGGGAGGGGAGCACACCGGTGCACAAAAGGTTCGATACCATAATGTCATGCGCATACCATAATATAAGACAAACCATTATCTCACATTCTCTAAGATAAGCTATTCTTGACTAATAATTTGTGAATTTTGTCTTGTATTTATTAAAGCTTGCAATTTCAGATGCAAGAAGGGAACAAAATATTTTGTCGTTATTGCATTTTTCTGTGAATCAATTATGTGCAGGAGTAAAATTTAAAGGATGCTGATTTTAGAATACTAACTTGTATAACATGCACACTACTGATCATGTTATGTGATATTGCGAATGTTCTTTTCATTTTGACGAATGAACACCATTAGACACAACAACATCTCTTTCCCTCCCCCCTAACAACAGTGAGAGTATTGATAAAATCCTTTTTTTTTTTATTGAAAAAGAATGTTAAAAAACAGTCATCACAAGCCACATAGACAATAACAACCAAACAGCTACGTAACACACTGAAAATGTAATACAAAAAGATGAGCATTAGTGTAACAAAGTACCTTTACAACAATATCACTTGCATCCACTGCATTAGGCTGGTGAAACAATATCTTTCAAATGTGAGGCACGTGTAGATTGAACTCATGCAAGTACAGTGTTAAAATGGTGTCTGTGTGTCTATCACCTTAATTGAAAGTCAAACCTAATGAAAGAATCAGAGTACTTTCTCTAAATACAATAAAATACAGCAACTCCTAGTTTTCTGGAAACAACTTAACAGAATACAGAATTTTGGAAGGAATCAACTCATAATGGCCACTTCAGGAATTCAGGACAGAGATATAAAATTTCTAAGATAGAGCCTTCTGATATATATATATATATATAACAACATCAATTCTAAAGTTTGAATATTTCTACAAAGAAAGAACATTGCATCAACATTTAACCATTGGCATTTCCCATGCACCATGTAAAATGACCATGGAATATGAGAGTTCAATTGTTGGATTCATCTATCACAGACAAAGCTTATGAGACAATACCTTGCAACATGGATGGCAAGCGACATGAATCATTTTTGGACATAGGTGATGATTATTTATGCAATTCATTAATACACTTCCAAAGTCACTAGAAAATGCTTTGCCATGTAAAAGAATTGCTCAAAAATATCTTACCCGTTTTGCCCCATCCTGAGCACAAAATATTGAAAGAATTCCTGTGCCACAACCAACATCCACGACAACCTGAACAAGTGTTCGAATTGAGCAATCAGGACACATACTGCACAAATATTCCTAAAATTTCTTGCCACTAGGCAGAATGTTGATGTTCAACATATAAGATTTTGAAGCTTTTTTCTTTCACTGTATGATATTATATATTTCATGGTCTTAAAGCATATGGAATCATATATCTTACGTAACTGTTGGGATTAAATCAAAGAGTTACTTGATAAATGCTCTATGCCAAGGCGGCAAGCAGACAGAAAGCTTAATGCAACATAGTTTTACATCAAGAAGAGCACAATATCATAGATTAACAACTAAATACTGACCATGATGGCATTAATTGCCTTCTATCACAATCTGATGGTGAAAGATTGCACCCCTATATGCGTTTGTCCGCACATGATCCTGCATACATAGAATAAAAACTTGAACATTTTTGTATCATTCAATAAGAAACTCTTGACTGCGAAAAGAAAAGCCCACAAATGAACCAAATTCCTAACTTCCAAATACAAAATACTTCTCAATTAACAATGTCAAGCCACGCCAACTCAACCATTCCAAAAATGATAAAACACACAAAACTACTAAGTGAAACCCCACAAAACCTACCAAAATCTTTCAACAAAACAAAGCATAAAACCCATTTCACATTCAAGAAACAGAATTTCAACACTAACAAAACAAAGAAACATTACCAAAAAACCTTAAACTCCAAAATCCTGCACTTATACATCAAACAAAACAGCCAAAAGAGAACCTAAAACCATAAACCCTTGTAGAAAAAACATAACAATTTACCAGACAAACAAAAACCCAGATACAAAAACTTAGAACAGATTAATAAAGATTGAAGCTTTTTTTTTTCTTACCTTAATCATCTACTCATGGATAGCAACATGAGCATAATTGTGTGTTAAGCTCAGCTTAACAAGATTAGAAAGAATAGAAAGAAAAGAGAACAGAAATTGAGAAGGAACAGAAACAACAAGAGAGAGCAGAGGAGAATGAGCAGAGAAGTGAGATTGATCTTCTGTATTTTCTTCTTTTTTCACACGTTTCATACACCAGTTTATATACAAGCTTTTATTCTTCTACTGACTGTAACTATATTCAAGCCTACTGAGTACTGACTCTAACTACTTCCTTAACTAACTCAACTGCTTTTCTAACTTCCAGCTAACAGAATTCCACCAGACTAACCGTTATTCTTTCAGTGTTGTTGTTGCTTCTTGTTGCTCTCCTTCCAGCCTTCATAATCATGTCTCCTGGTTCGTAACAATACTCCCCTCTTCAAGAGATTCTTGTCCTCAAGAATCTGCTTGTCGATCCATGCTACCTGAGAGAGCAGTTCTTAGACTGAATAGACTCCTTTTATCCATGGCATTATTTGATTCCTCCTGCCACTTGGCTTGTTCAAATGCTTGCATTAGTGTTGTTGGCCTGAGGATCTTAAGCATTGGATTTATATCTTCCCTGAGTCCACTTATAAAACTTGAAACATAATAGGATTCAGGCAATGAAGGGTTTAAAGAATTCATCAATGACTTAAGCTCCTCAAACCTCTCAACATATTCTTTTACACCTCTGTTTTGCAAAAGCTTGTTAAATTCTTCCACAACATCCTTTTTATTGCCAAATCTTCTGCAGATAGATTGGGAAAACTCTTCCCAATCAATCAATGATTCATTCCCTCGCACAAACCCTTCAAACCACACATCTGCCTTGCCTTCCAAGTAATACGAGACCACCTCTAACCACTGATGTGCAGGTATCAAGTGTATCCTGAAGTATTTCTTGCATTTTCGCAGCCATCCTCGAGGATCCTCGCCTCTGAAGGTTGATTGCTCCATCCTTGGCAATGGTATGTGGAATCCTGACTTATGAAACTCTTGCCCTGTCATCTGCTCACCTCGACTCTGAGTTCTAAGTCCTGGTGTTATTTTTTCAGTAGATGCATTCACTTCCACGTTCCTGTCCATCCCTGGTGTTGCTAGGATACCTCTGGAGTGGCCTCCCACCGTCTCTGTCCTTGCTGTTTGGGCAGCTACAAATTGTTGGAACTGTGAGGATAATAGTTCCATTTGTATGACCAACTGCTCAATCTTGGCCCCTTGCTTCTTATTTTTGGCCATGGATTCCTGCCATTCTAGATGATAAGTCTGCAGCTGGTTGTCTAACCTTTTGCAATGTTCATCTACTATCTTGAATTTGTTACCATCCACCATTGTTGAATGAGGTTCGCAGCTTGTTACAAGCTTTGATACTAATTATTAAGCTCAGCTTAACAAGATTAGAAAGAATAGAAAGAAAAGAGAACAGAAATTGAGAAGGAACAGGAGAGCAGCGGAGAATGAGCAGAGAAGTGAGATTGATCTTCTGTATTTTCTTCTTTTTTCACACGTTTCATACACAAGTTTATATACAAGCTTTTATTCTTCTACTGACTGTAACTATATTCAAGCCTACTGAGTACTGACTCTAACTACTTCCTTAACTAACTCAACTGCTTTTCTAACTTTCAGCTAACAGAATTCCACCAGACTAACCGTTATTCTTTCAGTGCTGTTGTTGCTTCTTGTTGCTCTCCTTCCAGCCTTCATAATCATGTCTCCTGGTTCGTAACGTGAAAGTAGGCCGTGTCAAACTCTGTACAAGGAGTGACATTTTGTTCCTCACCAACCACATCACGTGAGTTGCCACGTGCTCTTCTAACTCGGTCTCTTTGACTCATCCGAGTTGCTGCTGCTGCTTGATGTTTTGGTAGTAACTGTTACTGTTACTGTTACTGTTACCTGAGCTTGAATACATTCTGGCCGCAAGAGAGATGGAGAGAGAGGACTAACGGTGGCTTTTTTTTGATGGCCCGAAAAGGATACGGGTCAAAAGTTTGCATCTTGAAAATGGTGTACGAATAAAAATCAGGACTTTGCTCATTTTTATGAAAGCCCAATTAGAATTTTCATGGGTTTTTTTTCCTTAATGATCATTTAAGTTTTTGTTTTTTAGGAAAAAGATCATCTAAATTATGAAGCGAAACGTTTTTTTCTTAGCACCATGTTTTTTTTGGTAAAAAATTCTAAATTAAAAAAAAAACTCCCACCCGATCATTATGAGACAAACCAACATTGTAATATCATGGAATAAAAAAAAACAAGATTTCAATAAGAGAATCGAAAAGGAAAAGTTTTTTAAAATAATATGAAAAGCCAT